>SAMEA3663263__coassemble_111_pt1 | contig 26597 bp, 21 predicted proteins | sample SAMEA3663263__metabat2_low_PE_013 | metagenome-assembled genome bin SAMEA3663263 (sample SAMEA3663263) | pig gut metagenome | biome: pig gut; feature: pig-associated habitat; material: faeces | place: China | collected 2013 | reverse complement strand
ATCCGATATTAAAGGAACAAAAGAAGAAGCGTTGCAACCAGTGCTAACACAAAGAAAGATACCGCAACAATTTTTGTTACAAGAACGAGCTTTGACTCTATGGTTCTGCTCTTGTTCTTACCGAAGAATGTTTCGGCACCACCGGCGATAGCACCGGAAAGACCTGCTGACTTGCCCTCCTGAAGAAGAACGAGAGCGATAATCGCAAGCGATAAAATGATGAGCACAGCGCCCAATATAATCTCATGAACTGACATGAAGCTTGACCTCCAAACACAATTTGCCTAAGTATTTTAGCACACACATGCAAGAAATTCAATAGTTTTTGCGAAAGTTTTATTTTTAAGCACTTGATCTCCATAAAAGGTTATAAAATCATCAAATCTACTTTTAGTAGGGTGACATTTAAAAGTATATGATATATAATTTAATCAAATCAGCAATAAAAGGAGATCGAATATGGACAGACTTTCTGTAGGAAAATTCATTGCGGAGCAGAGAAAAGCCCACTGTCTTACTCAAAATGAACTTGCAGAAAAAGTAAACGTAACGGATAAAGCCATTTCAAAATGGGAAACAGGCAAAAGCTATCCCGACATTGAAACCATGAAATCGCTCGCCGATGTACTTGATGTTTCGATATCAGAGCTTCTTGAAGGAAAAAAAGTACCGAAAGAAAACCTTGCCGACATCTGTGAAGAGCAAGTGATAAAGCAAATCAAAAACAAAAATAAAAGCCTAAAAAAGTATAGAATCATTCTTTTGATATGCCTGATAGTTATTCTTGCCTTCGGATATGCCATTTCAAAGGATCGCGGAATATTCGATGGCGTCAAATACGCATACATTGATTGTTATAGCAACGATGTCGTAACAATTTTAAATAACGTCGACGGATATATTTCACAGAGGCCAAAGGCCGAGGGCGAATTCTTGATAAACTCAGGACACATATTCCTAGAAAGCGACCGAAGTAGCAACGATATATACCTGAGCGGAACCTGCGAAAACGGAAGATCTTTTTATATAAACACTTTATATGAAAAAGGAAGACCGGAGAGTAGCTACTGTTTTATCGGAGAGATGCGCCAAAACACAGAGAGTTTGCCTGGCATAACAATGGACGATTTAAAAAAGCTCATTGTCTCAATAGATGTTACAGACAAAACAGAATTAGACATCCTGGGGAAATGCACATTCAATAATCAGGATTTGTATCCAAATGACTATCAAAATGCAATAGCCAAATACATATACACAAACGGAAAACTTACAAAATGCCTGGACCAAACCATCAGCGGGGAATATATTGAAATTGTGATGTTCCCGACCTCCGGGGACGAAAAGTCAAGCCCGTACGGCATAATTTATTATAAAATAAAATAATTCTTCAGGGGATGCTATCAACGGAAAAACTTGTAAGGTATTTATTCGCCGCTTTTTCACAACCTAATATCAGCGGCGAAAGTCTTTGATGCGTTTGCAAGGTTTTCCCGCCGGCCGTTTTGCGGGGAAGCCTTGCAAACGGTCTTTTTTATTATAAGGGCATTTCAAGCTGTTCGCCCTTATCTTCCGCGCTCAGCAATGCGCCGGCAGCAGGAAGATTCTTTGTCTTATATCTGTATGCCTTGGCGAACTCGCCCTGCCTGTAAGGTCTGACCGCCATAACCTTCTGACCTTTTTTCAAGCTCATCACACCCACACCCTGAGTATCTTTGGTAGCCTTGGGTGATATTGAACCTGTGTTAATGAGCAAGTGACGCCCTGCTGACGAAATCACAACCAGTTCGCTGTCCTCAGTGATATGAACTATTGAAGCCACGTGAGACTTATCAGAATAAGCCTTTATGAGCTTTTTGCGGTTCGTCTTTGTCCTATATGCTGAAAGCTCGACCTTTGCGGCTTTTCCGTTTTCAAAGAAAAACAGCATATATCCGGCATAATCGGAGGTTGCCACCATATAGACCGCTGTCTCTCCCTCATCCATGCCGAGCTTAGAGGCTACATAATCGCCCAAAGAACTCGCTTTTGTGTCTTTAAAATCGTTGACACGTGCTTTATAAACCTGACATTTATTAGTAAAGAACAGCAATTCCTTGGCGTTATCGGACGCTACTGTTTGGAGCAGTGAATCGCCCTCCTTGAACTTCTGCTCTGAGCTCATTCTCAAAGACTGAGGCGTTATCTTCTTGAAATATCCTTCTTTGGAGAAGAAAAGAGTAACCGGGTAATCGGGGATTTGTTCCTCCTCTTCCTCCTCCTCAACATCAGATGCATAGATTATCTCTGTCTTTCTGGGCTGACCATACTTTTTGATAACCTCTTCAAGCTCGCTGATAATAATTGCGCCTACCCTGCCTTTTTTGGCAAGGATATCCTCCAAATCAGCAACCTGCTTTTCAAGGTCTTCGATATCCTGCGTTCTTTTGAGAATATATTCGCGGTTGAGGTGACGAAGCTTAATCTCCGCAACAAATTCGGCCTGAACTTTGTCGATGCCGAATCCTATCATAAGGTTCGGCACAACCTCGCTCTCCTCTTGAGTGTTGCGAACAATTTTAATCGCCTTGTCTATATCGAGCAGTATCTTCTCAAGTCCGCGCAGAAGATGCAGACGCTCCTTGGCTTTTTTGAGGTCGAAGTACGTTCTGCGGCGCACACACTCAGTACGAAAAGCTATCCACTCATTGAGAAGCTCTGCAACACCCATAACTCTGGGCGTGCCTGCTATCAGCACATTGAAGTTGCAGGCAAATGAATCTGACAGCGGAGTTATACGATAGAGCTTCTGCATGAGCTTATCGGGATCAACTCCTCTTTTGAGGTCTATGGTTATTTTCAGACCAGTCTTGTCAGTCTCATCGCGAATATCGTTTATTTCCTTTATAACTCCTGCACGGACACGGTCAATGACCTTTTCGATAATCGACTCGCTCGTTGAAGTCGATGTCATCGGAATCTCAGTTATATCAATGCAGTTGTTTGCCTTGTCATAGCTATACTTTGCGTAAAGCTTAAATGAGCCCCTGCCTGTGCGGTAAATCTCTTCCGTCTTTTCCCTGTCATAAAGTATCTTCGCGCCTCCGGCGAAATCGGGTGCCTTCAGTGTATCGGCCACGCAGTGGTCGGGATTTCTGATAAGCTCTATTGTCGTGCGACAGACTTCTTCCAGGTTAAAGGAGCATATGGAGCTTGCCATTCCGACTGCTATACCGGTGTTGCTGTTGACAAGAACCGTCGGGAAAGTAACCGGCAACAAAGTGGGTTCTTTCATGGTGTTGTCATAGTTGTCAACGAAATCGACGGTGTCCTTATCTATATCGCGAAAAAGCTCGGCGCTTATAGCCTCAAGCTTTGCTTCGGTATATCTTGAAGCCGCCCACATCATATCGCGGGAATACGCCTTTCCGAAGTTACCCTTTGAGTCAACAAACGGATGCAGCAACGCCTCATATCCTCTTGAAAGTCTGACCATTGTCTCATAGATAGCGGCATCGCCATGGGGGTTGAGCTGCATGGTGCGCCCGACAATGTTTGCCGACTTTGAGCGGGGACCCGTCAGCAGACCCATTTTATACATGGTATAGAGTATCTTGCGGTGAGAGGGTTTGAAGCCGTCTATCTCCGGAATGGCGCGCGACATTATTACGCTCATTGCATAGGGAAAATAGTTTGTTTCTATCGTGTCCGTTATTGGCTGTTCGACAACTTCACCCGCGCCGATAATATGAACACCGCTCTCAAACGGGTCTATCTCCTGCTTTGGGGGATTATTTTTGCCTTTTTTTCCGGCCATCTATATCAAAATCCTTTCTTGTTGGTCATGAGAAGCTGTGAAAAAATCAAGAAACATCCGCCATTGCGATATATGCATAACCTTCACGGGCGATATGATCCTTTCTGCCGGCAAGGTTGTCCCCGAGCCACAGATCAAACATATCCGCTGTTCTCTGCGCATCAGTCGGGTCTATCTTTATAAGTCGTCGGGTAGAGGGATTCATGGTGGTCAGCGACATCATATCGGCATCGTTTTCACCGAGTCCCTTGGAACGCTGAATGGTAAACTTACCGTTGCCTATCTCATCAAGAATATCCTGTTTCTCCTTTTCAGTATAAGCAAACCATGTCTCATCCTTGGTGTTTATCTCATATAGAGGTGATTCTGCTATAAACACCTTGCCCTTTTCTATAAGAGTGGGCATAAGACGGTATATCATTGCAAGAATGAGAGTGCGTATCTGGAAACCGTCGACATCCGCATCGGTACAGATTATAACCTTGCTCCATCTGAGCTGATCGATATTGAAATCAACCATATCCTTCATAGCTTTTGTTTTGACCTCAACCCCACAGCCGAGCACCTTTATAAGATCCGTGATTATGTCATTTGCAAAAATTTTATTATACTCAGCCTTTAGACAGTTTAATATCTTTCCGCGGACGGGGATAATTGCCTGAAAGGTTGAATCCCTAGCCTGCTTACAGGCTCCGAGAGCGGAATCGCCCTCAACTATAAACAGTTCGCGCTCTGAGACGTCGCGGCTTCGGCAATCCACAAATTTCTGCACCCTGTTCGCCATGTCGTTGCTGCTCTGCAGAGTACGTTTGATGTTAAGCCGCGTCGTTTCCGCCTTGATGCGGCTTCTCATATTTATCAAAACCTGATCACATATCTTGTCCGCATCCAGCTTGTTTTCAATAAAATATACCTCAAGCTGATGCTTAAAGAAATCGGTCATTGCCTCCTGAATAAATTTGTTGGTTATGGCCTTTTTTGTCTGGTTTTCATAGGAGGTGTTCGTTGAAAATGAGGATGTTACAAGCACAAGACAATCCTCGATATCCTGAAAATTGATTTTTGCATCGGATTTGAGATATTTGCCGTTCTGCTTGAGATAGGTGTCAATCTGAGAAACAAAGGCGCTTTTGACCGCCTTTTCGGGGGCACCGCCATGCTCCAGGAAGCTTGAGTTATGATAAAATTCCTTGAGTTGAACCTTGTTGGAGAAACAGACGGCGGCATTGATTTTCAGATTATAGTCCGGTTGGTCGGCTCTGTCGCGTCCGGTTCGTTCCGCTGTCCAGAAGTTGATTGAAGTCAGGGCGTTATCCCCAACAGTCTCTTTGACATGATCCACTATGCCCTTTTCATACACATATTCAAAAGTTTCAAATTTTGAATCTTTTTGATTTTTAAGTATAAACTTTATGCCCGCATTGACTATTGCCTGACGGCGCATTATATCCTGAAAATATTCAAGCGGAATATCAATATCAGTGAAAACTGCAAGGTCAGGTCTCCATTTGATGCGAGTTCCCGTGTCCTTCTTACCATACGGTTCCTCTATCATCTTTCCGACTGGCTTACCCTTTTTAAAGCTGAGCTTATAACAAAAGCCGCCGGAATGAATCTCCGCCTCCATATACTCTGAAGCATACTGAGTAGCGCAAAGGCCGAGGCCGTTGGTGCCCAGTGAATACTGATAGCTTCCACCATCGTTTGTCTTATATTTTCCGCCCGCATACATCTCACAGAAAAGAAGTTCCCAATTATAGCGCTTCTCCTTTTGATTATAGCCCACGGGCAGACCGCGCCCGAAATCCTGAACTTCAACGGACTTGTCCTCAAAACGGGTGACAACTATCGTGTCGCCGAAGCCCTCGCGAGCCTCGTCAACCGAGTTTGAAATTATTTCAAAGACAGCGTGCTCACATCCCTCAATACCATCCGAGCCGAAAATTACCGCCGGTTTTTTGCGAACCCTGTCAGCACCCTTCAGCACCTCAATGCTGTCATTGTCATAGGCAGCTTTGTTTGCCATTTGGCAGACCCCCATAATTATGCATTATATAGTTTTATTATACACCATATATTGGTATTTTGTCAAACAAAGAACACAACAGAAGCGGTTCAAGTGTTTTTGAACAATGCTTATTATACGCAAAAAAAATAAGAACCGGCACAAAATGCCGGTCCTGTGAAAATATTTGTTATAAGTTGTTCTTGAGCTTCAAATCTGTGCCGCCGAAAAAATTGAGATGCTTTATATGCACAAGCGGTGCGGAAGTGTCTGAATTTTCAGGAAGCTTGTTATCTATACCGCCGAGAATTGAAGCTCCGTCGGAATACTCCACTCTGACATTTGGCGGCAAATACACATCAACTCCACCAAAAATCGCCGTAACATCAATAGTTATTTCCTCGTTGATGACAGCGTTGCTCAAATCGACATCAAGACCTCCGAATATCGCCGAAAAATGTCCCCCGGTAAAGTGACCGCTGCTGTTTTTATAAACAGCACCGGAGCATACGGCAGTATATGTCGGATGGCTTTCCTCTGATGCCGGAACACCGTCCTGTGCGAGCTGCGTGCGCATGTGCTTTGTTCTCAGCGAGCTAAAAATAAGCCAGAAGCCGATAGCGACAAGCGCTATTGCAATGGCAAAGTGATTTATCTTCTCAGGAGGAACCCACTCAGGATGGCATTTAAGAAGCAGCCACACCCCAACGGCAACTGCCGCCGTGTTCCAAAACTGTATACCGGTCGAAATTATGCTTCCTATTGCAGGCGCTATAATTAAAACCGTCCACCAGCCGCTAAGGCTTTCAAGCGACCAGAAACCAAATGCCGAACCAAGGAAAATTACTCCTGCGGCAACAACTGCAATACCGAGAAAGATCTTTGTCAGATTCTTTTTCATGACCGGTAACACCTCTTTAAAAAATATTACTCCTCCGCAGGCTGAGCCGGAGCGTCGTTTTCGTCGTTTTCATCAGAACTTATATCCTCGGCAGGCTCAAGACTAAGGGGCGGCAATGTCTCACCGTTCATAAGCGCCTTAAACTCATCACCATCAATCTTCTCCCGCTCGATAAGTGCCTTGGCAACAGAGTGCAAACGATCGATATGCTCTGTGAGAATATTTTTGGTTCTGTCATAAGCATTCTTTATAATGGCGTTTATTTCCTCATCAATCTCAGCGGCAGTCTCCTCGGAATAATTGCGCATATGTGAATAATCTCTGCCAAGGAACACCTCGTCATTACCCGAGCCATAGGTTATAGGACCGAGCTTGTCGCTCATGCCGTATTTTGTCACCATACTGCGGGCAAGCTCCGTTGCGCGCTCAATATCATTTGAAGCGCCTGTTGAAATATCACCTATCACAAGAGCCTCAGCAACACGTCCGCCGAGGAGCCCGACAAGATTGTCAAGCATCTCATTCTTGGAACGGTAGCTTGTGTCATCCTTAGGCAGATAGAGAGTATAACCTCCAGCCTGCCCTCTCGGAATAATAGACACCTGGTGGACAGGGTCTTCATTTTCAAGATAGAACGAGGAAACAGCGTGACCCGCCTCGTGATAGGCAGTGAGCTTCTTTTCCTTATCGTTCATTTTGCGTGATTTTTTCTCTGTACCGACAACGACTTTGACCATAGCCTCTTCAATTTCGACCATGGTTATAGCTTTCTTACCGCGGCGAGCGGAGAGAAGCGCGGCCTCATTGAGGAGGTTTTCAAGATCCGCACCTGTGAAACCGATTGTGGTCTTTGCGATAACCGACAGTTTGACATCCGGTGCAAGAGGCTTGCCGCGCGCATGAACCTTGAGAATAGCCTCACGACCTTTGAGATCGGGATATCCGACAGTTACCTGACGGTCAAATCTGCCGGGTCTGAGAAGTGCCGGGTCAAGGATATCAGGACGGTTAGTTGCCGCTATGATGATAACGCCCTCGTTTGCTCCGAAACCGTCCATCTCAACAAGCAACTGATTGAGGGTCTGCTCGCGTTCATCATGACCGCCGCCCATACCTGCGCCTCTGTGACGACCAACGGCATCAATTTCATCTATAAATATTATTGAAGGTGAGTTTTTCTTTGCCTCATTAAAAAGATCCCTGACTCTCGATGCACCGACACCGACATACATCTCAACAAAATCCGAGCCTGATATTGAAAAGAACGGAACATCAGCCTCACCCGCCACAGCTCTGGCGAGCAAAGTTTTACCGGTTCCGGGAGGGCCGACAAGCAGAACACCCCTCGGTATGCGTGCACCGAGAGAATTGAATCGGCTGGGATTTTTGAGAAATTCAACTATTTCTGAGAGCTCCTCCTTCTCCTCATCCGCGCCGGCAACATCGTCAAAGGTCGTTTTGCGTTTTTCGTCCTTAGCCCGTTTGACTTTGGCCTTGCCAAAAGACAGTGTTCTGTTCGTCTCGTTCGACATGGTTTGATTCATCCTGCGGAACATAAAGAACAGCAGACCACCGAGAACAAGGAACATCAGAAGAGTGGGCACAATGTTCATCAGCATCGTACCCGCAGAACCGGTCTCGTAGTTTGCCTTTATTGGAGCATCGGGATGCTCTCTGTTATATTCTATGACTCCGTTGTGTATATCCTCCTGGAATATACTTACGTTGGGTATGGAATAGCTTCTTACCTTATTTTCGCCCTTGACTTTGAATTTCAAAGCTCCGCTGGACATGTTGAGTGTATATTCCTCAACCTTGTGTTCATCAAAGAGCTGAACCACCTCATAATACTCGAGCTTTTCCTGTTTTTGCAGACTGGCGTAATACGAAACGCCGACAATTATCATCACAGGGATAAGAATATAAGGAATCAGCGTTAATATCTTTTTACTGTTCAAGCGTCAAATCACTCCTTGTTCTATGTTGCCCCGACAGATAATTTTAATCCGCAGATACTTTTTTATCATAAACCTCACGTTTGAGAACGCCGAGGAAAGGCAAATTACGGTATTTTTCCGAAAAGTCAAGTCCGTAGCCGACAACAAATTCATCAGGCACCTGCGTACCTATATAATCAGCCTTCAGATTAACCTCACGACGCTCCGGTTTATCGAGGAAAGTACATATTCTGATGCTGTTCGGGTTTCTCGCCTCAAGTATTTCCGATATGTAGCTGAGAGTTCTGCCTGAGTCAAGTATATCCTCAACTATAAGCAAGTCATAACCTTCTATTTCTATATCAAGATCCTTGATTATCTTGACCACACCGGAGGTTTTAACTCCTTTGCCGTAACTCGAAACCGCCATAAAGTCAATCTCACACGGTATTGTCACGGCACGCATCAAATCCGCCATAAAAATAACCGAGCCCTTGAGTATGCTGACCATCAGCAGCTTTTTGCCTGCGTAATCACGGCTTATCTGCTTGCCGAGTCTACTGACGATGTTGGAAATTTCCTTCTCGTCAAGCAAAATTTTTTCAATGTCATTATTCATTGAACTTTCCTCCGACATTTATTATCAGAAAATTCTTTGTGTCTCCGGTCACTTTTGCCCTCATGTCTGCACCGAATCCCTCAACCCACAAAACTCCGCTCATATCGCTGAGAACGGCGATGCCGTTCCTCTTTTCCGGCTCAATATGCGCTTCATTGAAAAGCTTTTTGAGCGTCTTTGTGCATTTGCGCCTCGCAAGGGTTATTTTATCTCCCTCGCGGCGGCTTCCGATATGAGCTTTGCCCACTATTTTATCATAATCCACGCAATAATCCAATATATCTTTGTGAATTTTTTGTGTATCAAGGAAAACTTTTTTATTAACACAGTGCAGGTTTATACGTCCGCCGTCGCACTGAACCTCACCACTCTCAAAACTGTCAATATCATCGCCCCATTCCTCTGTCGGAGAGGAGACGCGCTCAAAACGGAGCAGTCCTCCGGAGCAGACGGCAAAAAGCTCATCGGAGAGCTGAATTTTTCCGCCCCTTTTCAGGATATCAGATATCATGAAAACCATTCTGCTGTTTGTCTGTTCAGGGCATTCCTGTTCAAGAAGCATATGGATAGCCCTATTGCATAAAGCTTTGTGCGCACCTAAGAAGGCAACAGCCCTGTATCCTTCGGCAGAAGTGGCACTTTTTATAAGGCGGCGTACTGTCCCGCTTAGATAATCCTCGTCAAGTCTTGCACTTTCAGACAAGCGTGATACGCTGTCAGCAAAAGACGGGTTAATTTCGCTGAGTGCCGGCACGACAGTATGCCTTATCTTATTCCTCGTATAATCAAGAGTGAGATTGGTGCTGTCTGTAACAAAAGATATGCCCTTTTCAGCACAATAATTTTCAATTTCAGAGCGTGTGCAATATATGAGCGGTCTTATTATATTTCCTCTGACAGGGGGAATACCGCATATACCTTTGAGAGCAGTTCCGCGCATCAGATTGAAAAGCACTGTTTCGGCATTGTCATTGGCAGTATGCGCTGTGGCAATTTTTGCACCGGGGCAAAGCTGCGAAAAAAACTCATATCTTATCCTGCGTCCGCACTCCTCCGTGCTCTCTCCGCTTTTTGCCGCCTCAGCCGCAACATCCGCATGCAAAACCTCAAACGGGATTTCGCGGCAAGCGCAGAAATCCCGCACAAAATTTTCATCCCTTGCCGCTTCGTCACCCCGAAGTCCGTGGTTAACGTGAGCCGCAATTATGTTAAGATTATATCTTTCTCTTACATCGAGCAGGAAACACAGCATCGCCATTGAATCCGCCCCGCCGGACACTGCCGAGACCACCGCATCACCGCTTCTGAGCATTCCGAACCGTTCAACTGCCAAAACTGCCTTATCAAACATTCTGAATCCTTTCTATACCCATAAAGAGTGTATGGTCGGCATCCCATATAAATTTGACGGTCTTGGTCGGACCGTGCCTGTTCTTTGCAACGATTACCTCAACCTCGTTGGCGACAGGTCCGCTCTGTTGCGGCTCATCATCGGCATCGGGGTCGTCCTTTTCATTTTTATAATATTCCTCTCGGTAAAGCATTAGGACTATATCGGCATCCTGCTCAATGGAGCCTGACTCACGCAAATCGGAAAGCTGAGGTCTGTGAGACTTTCCTCGCCCCTCTGTTCCTCTGGAAAGCTGAGCACAGCAGAGAACCGGAATGTTCAAATCCTTTGCCATGAGTTTGAGGCTTCTGGTTATCTCCGTAACCTCCTGAACACGGTTTTCAACCCTTGTGCCCGAGCGTATAAGACCGAGATAATCAATAACTATGCAGTCCACATTTTTCAGTCTTCTGGCTCTCGCTTTCATCTCGGCAACCGTTATATCGCTCGAATCATCAAAATAAAGCTCGCAGTCATTGAGAGCCGCCGTGGCAAGTCCGAGACGTGTCCAGTCATCGGTGTCAAGCTGACCGCTGCGCATCTTCGTGCTCAGAACACGCGCTTCCGTTGAAAGAACTCTTTGGGCAAGCTGTTCCTTTGTCATTTCAAGAGAGAAGAACAGAACTTTCTTTTTTGCCTTGACGGCGACATTTCTTGCTATGTTGAGGGCAAAGCTTGTCTTACCCATTGCAGGGCGGGCGCCGACCAGAATAAGGTCTGATTTGTTGAGACCCGATATAACATCATCCAAATCCGCGTAGCCTGTTGATATTCCCTTGAACGCTTCCGCACCTTCGGAGCTGAGTTTTTGGAGTGTGTCATAAACCTGATTGACAATTATATCACCGAGCTTTGACGGTCCGTTGGTGGTCTTGCCCTGTCTGATATCATATATGCGCTGTTCGGCGGCATCAAGAAGCAAGTCGGCGCTATCCGTCTCGGCAACCGCACTCTCTATAGTCTCCTGCGATATGGTGATAAGAGAGCGCATGAAGAACTTTTCACGCACTATCTTGGCATATGACTCAACATTAGCGGTTGAAGGCACGCTCTGTGCGAGCTGAAAAAGGTAGTTTTTTCCGGACGCCTCATCATACACATTGCTGTTTTTTAATCCTTCAAGAATAATGAGTGGGTCTATCTTATTGCCGACAGCGTCAAGGCTGACCATAAGAGAAAAAATTTCCTTATGCTGGGGCAGATAGAAATACTCGGGGCGCAGATGCATCAGCACTTGAGGCATACACGACGGATCCATGAGTACGCAGCCGAGCACGGCCTGTTCAGCCTCCAGGCTGAAAGGCATCTGATAACCCTCCGGTAAGGTTAGATTGTTTACATCCACCGCTGAAATCCCCCTAAGGTATTTTTCTTACTCCTCGCCCACCATTACATATATGGCGGCATTAACACCGTTATAGACCTTGATTTCGGCATTAAAAGTGCCGAAAGATTTGATATCGGACATTGATATTTTACGTCTGTCTATATCCACCCCGAACTGAGCCTTTATCTGCTCGGCAACCTCCTTGGCTGTGACAGAGCCGAAAAGTCTGCCGCCCTGCCCCGCCTTCGCTGTGAGTTTAACGGTCTTTCCGTCTATCTTCGCCGCGGTCTCCTTTGCGTTTTTCAGTTCGGTTTCAAGTCTGAACTTTTCTGCCGCCTCTCTGTTTTTGAGCTCGTTCATAGCCTGAGCATTCGCTTCAACGGCAAGTTTTCTCGGAAAAAGGAAGTTTCTCGCATAACCGTCCGATGCGTTGACAAGCTCACCCTTTTTTCCGAGACTTTTCACATCCTGCGTTAAAATTACTTTCATTATATATACATCCTTTCCGGCATAAGCCATGGATTTTCAGCAATTATTTTAATGTAACTAATTATTTTAGTGTAACTTATGATAATAGCGTATTGATTAAATCGGGGGTTACTTAGGATACTTTTCATCAATAGCCTGTCTGAGCATACCTGCTGCCTGCTCAACAGTCACATCTTTGAGCTGCGCCGCCGCCATTGTCCTGTGTCCGCCGCCGCCCAATACTTCCATAATTATCTGGACATTGATATCACCGTAGGAGCGGGCGGATATATTTACCCCTCCGTCTCCGCAGTCGAATATGACAAACGACGCCTTTACGCCCTCTACTTCAAGCAGCTCATCCGCCGCCTGAGAGCTTATAAGCCTTGCGTCCTGCATATCGGCTCCGGCATACGAGACTGCGCAACCGCGGTAAAGCTTGGCCCTCGAAATTATTTCGTTACGACGCTTACTGCTGTCAATAGAGTTTGAGAACAAGCGTTTCACTCTGACTGTATCAGCGCCCTTTGATTTCAAAAACGCCGCCGCTTCAAAGGTTCGCACTCCGGTACCCAAAACAAATTCCTTAGTATCAAGCATAATGCCAGCCAGCATCGCCTGAGCCTCAGCGGCACTGAGTTCCGGCGTCGGAGAGATATAACGCATAAGCTCCGTAACTATTTCACAGGTTGACGACGCGTTCGGATCATGGAAGAAGATCAGCGCATTCTCAATATGGTCAACAGATTTTCTGTGATGATCGATAACTACCACTGCAGAAGCCTTTTCATAAACATCCGGGAAGTTAACAAAGCTGCTCCTGTGGGTATCAACAACTATGAGCAATGTCTTTTTCGTCATCGCAGCAAGAGCCTCCTCCTGCGAAACGACAATACCGTCCCAGTTATCCTCGGCAAGCATCTCCATAACTGAACCGACAAAATTTTTTTCACGATCAAGCGCTATCGCGCATCTGACTCCGAGAGATCGGGCTATTGCGTAAATCCCGACCGCCGCTCCGAAAGCGTCCATATCCGGGAATGAATGACCCATGATTATGACATTATCACTGCCAGTAATCAGACTTGAAAGCGATGAAGCCGCAACCCGTGTCTGGAACTTTGTTGTCTTTTCTATGCTCTTGGAAACTCCGCCGAAAAATTCATATTCATCTTTTGTCTTGACCGCCGCCTGATCTCCTCCTCGTCCGAGAGCCATTTCAAGAGACTTTTCAGCGGCCGTCTCGCAATCGATGATGCTGTTTCCCGTTCCCGCGCCTATAGAGATGGTGATTCCGAGCGTCTTATCTTTGTATTTATAATTTCTGATATCATCCAATACGCTGAAGCGGTCACGTCGCATCTCATCGAGCACATCGTTCTGCGCAATAACCATAAAGCGATCCTCTGATATGCGTCTCATGATACATGAATATTTCCCCGCCCAGTTTTCAACGGCGGCCTCAATTCCGCCTCGAATTTCCGCGCGCTCGCTGTCTCTGTATCCCGCTTTGATATCTGAGATATCATCTGTTTGCATAAGGATAATTACCGGGCGGCTTTTTATGTAAGCGAGCTGAGTTTTTCTCATCTCACTTACATCGGTATAACAGAAAACATACTCCGTATGTCCTTTAAAATCCACAGTATAAGAATAGATTGAATAGTAACTATCGTTTATTTTGACGGTAGTCCCATCGTCAGACGCTACTTCCGCCGGCATACATCCCCCTAAAAACGGCTGTGCAAGCTTACGGTCAAGCACCGCATCGTCCATAAAGGTATGGCGAAACTTACTGTTGAACATGTCTATAACTCCATCCTCATTGCAGACGAGAACCGGAAGCGGAAACGCATTGACATTGCCCTCATCAGAGAGGTCAAGGCTGTTTGAGACCATCTGCTGTATATGCCGTTCTCTGCTGCGCACACTGAAAAATTTTACGATTTCAAGCATCGCAAAAGTAATCAGCAAAATTCCCTGAGCGAGTGCAAGCCATGGGTTATACAGCACGGCTGTAACTATGACGAACACAGCCGAGATAAAAAACGCCACAATCTCCACAATAAGTTCACGCAGGAAATCCCTTATGCTCATTCAAAATTATACCTCCATAATTATGGGAAGAATCATCGGACTGCGCTTTGTCCTCTCATACATCAGATGCGATATCTCATCACGCAGGCATGCCTTGATTGTGTTCCAGTCGGCATACCCGCCCGAAAGTTGATTTTCAACCGTCCTGACTGCGACCTCACGAGCGGCGTTTATAAGTTCCTCGGACTCCTTGACATAAACGAATCCCCTTGTCACGACGTCCGGCCCTGAGATTATCTCACCGGTCTCACGTTCGATGCACACGGCAACTATGACAAGTCCGTCCTGCGCGAGATGTTTCCTGTCTCTTAAAACGACGCTGCCCACATCTCCTACTCCGTAGCCATCGACAAAAACTCGTCCGGCCGGAACGGTTGATGTGCATTTTATTCCTTTTTTGCTGATTTCGGCAACACGACCGTTATCGGCAATAACAATATTCTCTTTTGGGATACCCATGCTCAGCGCCAGACCCGCGTGTTTTCTCAGATGCTTGAGTTCACCGTGGACAGGGATAAAATATTTCGGCTTGACAATACCCATCATCATCTTGAGCTCTTCCTGACAAGCATGCCCTGAGACGTGAACTTCGTACATCTTTTCATACACGACATCCGCCCCGAGCTTCATCAGTTCATTTACAACTCTGCTGACAGTCTTCTCGTTTCCGGGAATCGGGGTTGCTGAAATTATAACGCAGTCGTTGGGACATATTTCGACCTTGCGGTGGTCGGCAAACGCCATTCTCGTCAGTGCGCTCATCGGCTCTCCCTGACTGCCAGTGGTTATAATAACAAGCTTGTCGGCGGGATAGCGGTTTATCACATTTATATCTATAAGGATACCTTCTGGGATGTCAAGGTATCCGAGTTCGGCGCTGATGCTCACGACATTTTCAAGGCTTCTGCCTACAAGAGCCACCTTTCTGCCGAGGCTCGCGGCAACATTCATTATCTGTTGAACACGGTGGATATTGGATGAGAAAGTCGCAACAATTATACGGTTGTTGCCCGCCTTTCTGAACAACGTTTCAAAGGACTCGCCGACCTTTCTCTCGCTCTCTGTATAACCGGGGCGCTCGGCGTTGGTGGAATCCGACATAAGGCAAAGTACGCCCTCGCGTCCTATCTGAGCAAGTCTTGCAAGGTCTATCATATCCCCGTCTATCGGGGTGCTGTCTATCTTGAAGTCACCTGTATGGACTATTGTTCCCTCCGCGCACTTTATTGCAAGGGCGAGTGCATCGGGTATGGAATGGTTAACGTGGATGAGCTCAACGCTGAATCCGCCGAGCTTTATAACATCTCCGGGCTTTACGACATTGAGCGATGCGGAGTTTAAAAGTCCGTGTTCACGGAGTTTGCCCTGAATAAGACCTATTGTCAGCTCCGTGCCGTAAACCGGGATATTGACAGTTTTTAAAAGATACGGCAAACCTCCTATATGATCCTCATGACCGTGTGTTATGACGATACCTTTTACACGGTCGACATTCCTCTCTACATAGGAAAAGTCCGGAATTACGAGGTCTACGCCTAACATATCCTGATCGGGGAACGCCAGTCCGCAGTCCACGAGGAACATATCATCACCGTATTCAAAGAGGGTCATGTTCTTTCCGACTTCATTTAACCCTCCGAGAAATGATACCTTTATCGGCTTTGTTTCAGTTTTAGTCTTGTTATCAGCAGGCTTTATCTGCCCATAGCTGCGATAGCTTCTTCTGCCCGGCGCACGTCTCTGCCCGGTTGCTGCCGAAGATTTTTCTTTGCTGTTTTGCATATAATACTCCTTTTCAAATGAATTTTCCGAACAAATCAAAAACCCGACCCTTTCCGGTGCGGGAACATCATCTTTTTAAGATACGGAATCCACCGAAGTCTATGTTTTGCCGCCTCAAGGCATCAGCGGCAAGAAAGCCGCGCAAACGCAGCAGTGTATAAACTCCCTATTATTAATTTTACTATTATTGGATAAATCTGTCAAGTTAAACGTGCCGCCTCAGCAGGTTTACATTTTTTTGCATTTTTCCAAAAAGCACTGAATATCCGTGCACAGTTCACGGGCAGTCTCCATATCCCTGCTCTGCGCTGTCATGCAATATTTTCCGTCTCCGATTTCGGATAGATGCGCTCTGCCGCGCTCTCCGGCAATTACCACTCCGTTTCCGCTGTCGCGCCCGACAGAAAAGCCCTCGCCCTCAAATCCGCTGATAAAATCTATCGGCACATCCAAGTCGATAACGGTGCGTGAGACATAAAAATTCGGTAGTCTTGAATAAAGTTCTGACAAGTCTGTCTCATATTCCGAAATTATTGACATAAGCTTCACAGCCGTAAACAGTGCATCCCTCGACCAAAACTGTTTGGCGGCCAGCCTGCGTGCCACGCTGTCCGAGCCGTCTGATGGAGCTGTAAGGTATCTGTAAGCTGTGCGTCCGAAGGTCTTTGCAAGTTCATCAAGAAACTGTGGAGCGTCAAACGGGACTGATATATCCCTGCCGTTTTCAAGCTCGTACATTCCGCATATCGCTATGAGCTTCACAAACGGAACAACACCCGTATGTTTCGAATAAGCGCTCAGACTCGTGCCGAATCTGTTGACACGCAGGACAGGTTCAGTATCGTCTTCTCCCTGCGGCAGGCAATCACGCAGTAAAGCCTGAACGGTATCGTTTGTGCTGAAAGCCGTGCAGCGTGCGGTTATCCCATAAGGTGCCTGTTTTATAAGCTCATCACGGTAAAGCATCTCAAGTGCCGACATATCAAAAATTTTACCGCATTCGCTGCAATCCGGCGCATCGGCAACGGAATATTCATCCACACGCTTTCTGACAGCTTCGGACACGGTAAGTCCGTTCTCTCCGAAAAGTCTGACGGTCTTTCTTGCTCCATCGACAAATATTCCCGCACCAAGAGATGCAAAAGGTACAAAAAATGAAAGCTGAGATTCAAATACGTTGCCGAAATTCCATACGGCGGCACCTGCTTCACTCAACCCCGCCATAACCGCCATTGCATCAGCCTTTGATCTGCCATCCTCCGCAAAGCCGACCCCGACCCTACGCCCGTGAACCGCACGACCGACCGCCGAACCCGCACGCACACATTCTGACGCCGAAAGCCGGCAAAAATCCCTTTTCAAAAACAGAGTTCCTGTTTCACAAAAGTCAATATTCATACATTTCCGCCTTTCTTGTTCTTCCTTTATTATTGTCATGGCGGACAGCGCTTAACCCGATAAAATGAAAAATGACACAAAGGTTTTTATATTTCAAACCTTGTTTTTCACTTTTACGGGTGTTAGAATATAAACACAGTTTATTTTGTACGGAGTTTTATATGGACAAATTAAAAAAAGTTGACATATTCACGGATGGTGCATGTTCCGGCAATCCCGGCCCCGGAGGATGGGGCGCTATTCTGAAATACGGTGAGCACACGGCGGAGCTCTCCGGCGGAGAAGAAAGCACAACGAACAACCGTATGGAACTGACCGCGGTTATAAACGCCGTTTCAAGACTCAAAGAGCCTTGCGACATCAGAATATATACTGACTCACAATATGTTGCGAACGGCTTTAATCAGGGCTGGATATGGAATTGGAAGAAGAACGGCTGGAAAAAATCCGACAAAAAACCTGTTCTCAACCCGGAACTGTGGGAGCAGCTTCTGAAAGCGCTCTCCCCCCACAAATATCAATTCATATGGGTCAAGGGACATGCGGGGCATCCGGAAAATGAGCGATGTGACCGTCTTGCTGTGGCTCAGAGTGAAAAATATTCTTCAAAATAGGGCGGCTCCAACATGAAAAATGCGGCAATAATACTTCCGAATTTCCGAAGCGGCGGCAGTGAACGATTCGCAAGCCGTCTCTCCGCTCTGCTGAGCGAAAAGTACAAGGTATATATCATTGTCTTTGAAAACGAGAGACAGGATTTCAAATTTTCCGGTGAGCTTATCGATCTGAAGCTTCCCGCAGAAAAAGGATTTTTAAAACGTGTTCTGACACTTTTCAGGCGCGCCGCCAGAATACGGAAAACAGTCCGTGAAAAAAATATCTGCACCGCTTTCAGCTTCACCAACGCGCCGAACAACGCACTGTCCTTCTCCCAAGCAAAATGTAAAAAATACATTTCGTGCAGAGGATTCGAGCATCTGCTTAAAAACCCCGGTTTTTACCGCCGTGCCGTCAAATTGGGCTGCAATATTCTTTTTAACTCTGAAGAGATGCGTGAATATTACCGAAACCTTTATCCTAGCGACAAAGACAAGCTGTTCACCGCATACAATATATTTGACTCAGCCACCATCGCCTCCGCTGCAAAGAAGGAGCTTGACAGTGACTACGAACATTTTTTTGAATCGCACAAGGTAATAGCCTGCGCCTCAAGGTTTGCAGAGGAAAAGTGCCAGTGGGATATGCTCAAGGTCTTTTCAATAGTTAAAGAACGTGTTCCGGATGCCGGTCTGATATTTATAGGATACAGAGGTTCGCTTGAAGAAGAAATCCGCGAAATGGCAAAGCGCTCCCCCTATGCAGACGATATTGTTTTTGCGGGTTTCCAGAGCAATGTTTTTAAATTTGTTTCACGGGCAGATGTTTTTGCACTGACCTCATATTCAGAGGGTTTTCCGAATGTACTTGTTGAAGCGATGCTCTGCAAAACCCCCGTTGTTGCTGCGGACTGTCCGTCAGGACCGTCCGAGATACTCGCTCCAAACAAAGATTATATGGTTCACTGCACCGACACAATATATGCGGATTTCGGAATACTTTGTCCGATGTTCTCAAAGACGGTTGACCTCGATTACGGCAACACTACCACAGTCCATCGTAGCTTTGCCGATGCCGTCTCCGATATACTGACAGACAACAGACTGCAAGAAAAATATTCAAAGGCCGCATATGAACGAGGCATGGATTTTGATTCAAAGCGTATTTCACAGATATATTTTGATCTGATTTAAATTCGTTTCGGAGGTATATATAATGAAAACTTATTTCGTAGTAGGCGCCGGACGCAGCGGCATAAACGCCGCAAAAATGCTGCTTGCGCTCAATGAAAATGTCATACTCTATGACGGTAATGAGAATTTCGACGTTTCGGCAGCGAAAGAAAAAATCGGGTGTGACTGTGTTGATTTTGTTCTTGGCAATTTTGCTGATTTTGATTTTTCAAAAATTGACATCTGCGTTGTCAGCCCGGGAGTTTCCCTTGAAACACCCGTTATGAAAGCTGTCGCTGAGCACGGCATCCCGATATGGGGAGAGGTTGAACTTGCATACAGGCACGACAAGGGAACGGTTATCGGAATAACCGGAACAAACGGAAAAACGACTACCACATCGCTTACTTATGAGATAGTTAAAAGCTTCAAAGAAAAAACTCTGCTCGTCGGGAACATTGAGATACCTTACACCGGATACGCTCTCCAGTCGAACGAAAGCAGTGTCACAGTCGCCGAGATAAGCAGCTTTCAACTTGAAACAATGGTTGATTTCAAGCCGCATATATCAGCCATACTCAACATCACTCCGGACCATCTCGACAGACATAAAACACTGGAAAACTATATTGCAATAAAGGAATCCATAACAAAAAATCAAAACAAGAATGATTTTTGTGTTCTCAATTACAATGATCCTGTTCTGCGCCGTTTCGGTGAGGAACTCAAGTGCAAAGTTATATTCTTCAGTGCATATGACGAGCTTGAAAGCGGTGTTTTCCTGCACGGTGATACCATAATTATAAGTGAAAACGGGGATCAGACTCCCGTCTGCAAAACTGATGAAACAAGCCTTGTCGGACTGCACAACTATGAAAATATCATGGCGGCTGTCGCCATGACACACGCACTGGGTGTGCCGCTCGAAATCATAAGGGAAGGCATCAGGCGTTTCACGGCGGTTGAGCACAGAATCGAGTTTGTCGCGGAGAAAAACGGTGTGAAATATTACAATGATTCCAAGGGAACCAATCCCGATGCCGCAATAAAGGCGGTTTGCGCCATGCCGTCTCCGACCGTGCTTATCGGCGGAGGCTACGACAAAAAATCAAGCTATGACGAGTGGGTTGCAACGTTTGACGGCAGAGTGAAAGAACTGCTGCTCATCGGCAAGACGAAGCACGACATTGCTGCAGCTTGTGACCGAGCCGGCTTCAAAGCATACAAATTCATTGACACACTTGAGGAGGCTGTCAGCGTTGCGGCGCAGGATGCACAGCCAGGCGATTGTGTTCTGCTCTCCCCCGCCTGTGCAAGCTGGGATATGTTCAAAAGCTATCAACAGAGAGGAACCATATTCAAGGATTGCGTGAAAGCACTTTAAATCAAAATGAACGCCCCGTCCGATTTTTCGGACGGGGCGTGTTATTGCATTTTATTTTCATTATAGACCTTTGAAAAAATCATCATAGCTGCATGAATACAGCTTTTTCAAAGCAGACAAAACGCTCACCTTAACATTAAGCTCACCGGCTTCATACTTCGCGTAACAACTTCTGCCTATATCACAGCCCATGCGCTGAAGCTCGGCGCAAAGTTTTTCCTGTGAGTAGTTGTGTTCATACCGCAGATCACGCAGATTCTGACCTATATTTTTATCCTGCCTGACTTTTTGCTCCATGATATTATCCTTTTCTGACCTATATTGCTTGCAATTTTCTATATTGTATGATAGAATATCAAAAAATATTGACCGTTATACTGGTCAAAATCGGGTGTGATCTTTTGAAAAGGAACGTAGACAATACTGGTAGAGTAGTTATACCAAAAGAATATAGAAATATGCTGGGTATAGATTTGGGTTCAGAACTGACGATATCAATAGAAGAAAACAAAATAATTTTACAAAAAGAGTCAAAATCATGTATGTTTTGTAAGAGCGATATTGAGTTGATAAAATTTAAAAATCAATTTGTTTGTCATAATTGCCTTTGTGAGCTAAACAGATGCTTCATTTTGGAAAAGTAATCGACGCCCGCCGATATATCGGCGGGCGTGTTTAATGTTATCACAATATGATACAGATGAGTCCGCTGCAGCCCTCGTTGATAACCTTTTCAAGCGTTTCCTGGATTTTTATTCTGGCAGCCGAGGGCATACGGTACAGCTTATTGTGCAGACCCTCATTAACAAGCTCATGCAGGGATTTGCCGAATATATTAGACTCCCATATCTTCGCCGGATCTTCTTCAAACTCTTTGAGCATATAATTCACAAGCTCCTCGGACTGCGATTCTGAACCGACTATCGGCGCGACCTCTGTGGTTATGTTAGCTTTCATCATGTGAATAGACGGAGCGGACGCGCGCAGGCGCACACCGTATCTGCCGCCCTGTCTCATTATCTCCGGTTCCTCAAGGCTTAATTCTTCAAGCGACGGCATAACTATTCCGTAGCCAGTCGCCTCGACCTCATCCAAAGCTCCCTTAAGGCGCTCATATTCCTTGCGGATTGCAGCCAGTTCTTTCATGCAGCTCATTAGACCCTGCTCACAGTCAATATCCAGTCCTGTTGACTCGGCAAGTATCTTATAGAAGAGGCTTCCGTCCATTGTGACGCCCACCCTTGCGCTGCCGCAGGAGAGATCCATCTCGTTAACTTGAGCCGCAACGATATACTCACAGTTACAGATATCCTGAGCCAGAGCCTTAACGTCACGAACAGTGCGAAGTTTCGTGGCCGCCTCATTTATCGCCTTATGAGTTCCCTCTCTGAGCCAGTGATCATGCTCAAGTGTCGCCATCCAATCCGGAAGATCAACGGATACCTCCTTTATCGGGAACTCAAACAGCACCTGCGTGAGTATCTCTTTTATCTCACCCTCGGTTATTTCAAGGCAGTTGACCGGCAGTACCGGAACTCCGTATTTGTCTGTCAGCGTGGCTGCAAGCAGCTTTGCTTCGTGTGATGACGGCGAGGTGCAATTCAGAAGAACCACAAATGGTTTTTGCAGCTCTTTGAGTTCTGATATTACACGCTCTTCCGCCTCCGCATATTCCTCTCGTGGAATCTCACTTATTGAGCCGTCAGTGGTTACTACAAGGCCTATAGTAGAATGTTCGCTTATAACCTTCTGAGTACCTATTTCCGCCGCCATATTGAACGGGATATCATGCTCAAACCACGGGGTTTTAACCATCCGCGGCTGATCGCCCTCAATATATCCGAGTGAACTCGGCACTATATATCCCACGCAGTCGATAAGGCGCACCTTGAAGGATGCCTGTGAAGGGAGCACAATTTCCACCGCGTTTTCCGGAATAAATTTCGGTTCTGTCGTCATTATTGTTCTGCCCGCTGACGACTGCGGCAGTTCATCCATAGCCCGTTCTTTCTTATAGTCACCCTCAATATTCGGCAGAACAAGCGTATCCATAAACCTCTTTATGAAGGTTGACTTGCCCGTTCTGACGGGTCCTACCACTCCTATATATATATCGCCCTGTGTCCTTTGGGCAATATCGCTGTAAATGTTTCTTTCATCCATGGTGTACCCCTCCCGCCTTAAACTCCGGGAATCAAAAGCATACGCTTTTCATTCACCGATTCGCCTGTTATTGAATTCTCCTGCTGAATCGCTTCAACCGTTGTGTTATAGTGCCGTGCTATGTTCCAAAGCCGCTCCCCGCTATCGGCAAAATATATTGTAAGTGTTGAAGCCTTTTTTTGTCTTTCGCTGCTCTCAACAGGTTCTATAGAGGTGATGATTCTTCTTGTATCGCAGATATAAACCTCCGCACAAACTTTAAGCTCTATCTTCACATCCGCCTTGCCGTCCGAGGTTCCGGATACACTGCATGCGCACACCTGAATTTCCGGGTCACATTTGAGCCGTTCCGCATCTTCCTTGAGCGCCCGTTTATACTCAAAATCTATCTGCCTTTCTGCGTAACCCGGCTGCGAATCCTTGTCAATATATATAAAATGGGTCATCACGGTACCGCTTATCACCATATTGGAGTCACGCTTTGCACATGATTGAACCACGTCCGAGCACCACATGCTGAGGATTCGCTCGACCCCCGAGCCTGACAAGTCCACCATGTTCCTGCATAGAAACGTCTCGCTGAACGAATCAGTATGCTTGCAGAAATCCACGCTCCGCTGATCGGTTTTGAGCTCACAAGAGGTTGAGTATGTATCAACAATAACAGGTAGCTCAATCTCTCTGCACGCACTTGCACATGCACATACCCGGGCGCTTATATCAAGAAGGCGATTTTCTCCGGAGGAATCAGACTTTGGTATAACATCAAGTGAAGTTACTACAAGGCGCACATCACATATACAGTCCTCGTCCACTCCCTCCAACTCCACTATCTGACTTATTGGCATACTATGTTCAACTGCCACCGGAGCAGAATCAGACTCATCAGAGCAATAGAGCACATTGACTATCAGCTCACCCTTGACAAGCAGCTTGTTGCTTATCACCTTTATGTCACTTGGCAACGCCACCGCTCCCGCTCTTATAATGCAGTTGACGGGCGGATTATCCCCGGGCAGTTCAATTACCTCACTCATGGGAAACGCCCTTTCAACGGCGCCGACTGCGCTGACCGCCGGAACTGTCTGACGCTGCATCTGAATTCCGCCACCCTGTGCTTCTGTGATAATTTCATCGCGTTTTCTGCACGAAACTCTGAAGCTGACGCTTATCATACCGTGAACATCGAGACGTCGGGGACTTACTGCCCTGCAGTTGGCATAGTCGGTTCTTGCCCGAACATTCACGCAACAATTTTCGTCGGAGCTTTTAAGCTCCGCATACTTTGAGAACGGATAGTTCTGTTCGAAGCAGCTGATCCTGCCGTTTTCACCGACGTATATCACGCGGACGACTGCCGTGCCATCTGCCGTTGCTCTGTCTCCTGCCGTTTGCACTCCGCTTATTCTCGGAGTTATCAGGCACTTGAGCACCCTGCGAATATCCGGGCAATAATCAGGCAGGGTTATATCGGCATCCACCGGCTGTTCCGCACTTCCGTCATACAAAATCTCATCGGTGCCGAGTTCCTGCGTTATAACATTGAATTGCATTTCATTCCTCTCCTTATAAGAAAGTGTCAATGCAATTATATTCCGCCCATGTCCCGCATATGATAAAAAACCTTTGGCAAATAAAAAAGCAGGAGAATGCATCAAACATTCTCCTGCAGCTTTGAACAAAAATTATTTCGAAGTCATACTCGCGATCTCGTCAGCGAAATTCTCTTCTTTCTTCTGGAGACCCTCGCCCTTTGCGAAGCGGACAAATCCGGTTGCTTTCACTGAAGCGCCCAGAGCCTTTGCAGTGTTGTCAATATATTTGGCAACATTGATGTCGCCGTCCTTGACGAACTGCTGATCAAGAAGGCAAACCTCTTTGCAGAACTTTGCAATCTTGCCGTTGATGATACCCTCAATAACCTTTTCGGGCTTGCTCTTCATCTTCTCATCTTCCTGAATCTGAGCCATGAGAATACCTTTTTCATGCTCTATAACCTCTGCGGGGATCTCGTCACGGCAGAGATACTGCGGGCTCATAGCCGCGATCTGCATGGCAACATCCTTGCCCATGGTCTTGAACTCTTCTTTCGCCGCTGTTGCATCATCAGTGTCAAAGTAAACCATAACGCCGACTGAACCACCCATATGGACATAGTTGGCAACGATGCCCTCATGTCTTACGAAACGGCGGATTTTGAGATTCTCACCGATAGCAAGAACCTTATCCTGAAGTGACTCCTGAACGGTTCTGTCTGTGCCCACAAGATTGACTGCAAGAAGCGCGTCGACATCTGCCGGGTTCTCCTTTGCAATGGTCTTTGCAACATCAAGAACAAAAGCCTGGAAAACATCGTTCTTTGCAACGAAATCTGTCTCGGAGTTAACCTCAACGACAACACCGACCTTGTTTTCCTCGTCGTTATAAGCAAGAACAGCACCCTCGGCAGCAATTCTTGTTGACTTCTTCATAGCGGCCGCGAGACCCTTCTCACGAAGGAAATCTATAGCCTTATCCATATCGCCGTCAGATGCCTGGAGAGCCTTTTTGCAGTCCATCATACCGACGCCGGTCTTCTCTCTGAGAGCCTGAACATCTTTAGCTGTGAATGCCATTATTCTTCAACCTCCTGTGCTTCATCTGCTTCCTCGGCACCCTGCTCGCCCTGTCTGCCCTCTATAACTGCATCAGCCATAGCTGCGGAAATCAGACGAACAGCACGGATAGCATCATCATTGCCGGGGATAACATAATCGACCTCATCGGGATCGCAGTTTGTATCGACAATAGCGATAATCGGAATACCGAGCTTATGAGCCTCAAGAACTGCGATTCTCTCCTTACGGGGATCCACAATGAACATAGCGGCAGGCTGCTTCTTCATCTTTGTGATACCGCCCATAAACTTTTCAAGCTTCTCTATCTCAAGCTGGAGCTTGATAACCTCTTTTTTGGGCAGAAGCTCGAAAGTTCCGTCTGCCTCCATGTTCTTGAGCTGCTCAAGTCTCTTGATTCTGCGCTGAATCGTGTTGAAGTTTGTGAGCATACCACCGAGCCAGCGGGCATTGACATAAGGCATACCGCAGCGCTCCGCTTCCTCACGGACGGAGTCCTGAGCCTGCTTCTTGGTTCCTACGAAGAGAATCTCATCTCCGTTGGCGGCAATTTCACGCACCGCCATATAGGCCTCTTCAAGCTTTTTGACTGTCTTCTGAAGGTCGATGATATAAATCCCGTTGCGCTCTGTGAAAATATAGGGCGCCATCTTGGGGTTCCATCTTCTGGTCTGATGACCGAAATGAACACCGGCCTCAAGAAGCTGTTTCATTGATACTACTGACATTTGTTTTTCCTCCTTTGGTTTTTCCTCCGCGAAGCCAACTCCCCCGCAACGGCAATCACTGCCGCACCGGGCGGGAGATAAATCTCCGCGTGCGTAATGCTCGGATATTATATCACAAACTTTAAGCTTATGCAAGCATTTTTTGCCTGCATAAGCTTATTTTAAATGTAGGTTTACAATTGATGTGTTACAAAAAGGTGAAAAAAGAAGTGACGAAT
>SAMEA3663263__coassemble_99_pt1 | contig 29009 bp, 33 predicted proteins | sample SAMEA3663263__metabat2_low_PE_013 | metagenome-assembled genome bin SAMEA3663263 (sample SAMEA3663263) | pig gut metagenome | biome: pig gut; feature: pig-associated habitat; material: faeces | place: China | collected 2013 | reverse complement strand
GCAAACGGCTCACAAACTCGGTGGCAAGACTATCTGTCACGGAGCCACTGCGCCGCATCTTACCCCCGGCGATGTAAACATCAATATTCTCAAAGTCTCTCAATTCCTTTGCCACATCTACAGAATTGACTACCACCGTATAATGGAAGTCTTTCGGCAGGAACTGAACCATAATATGACCAAAAGAGCCACCGGTCAAATACACAGTATCGTTCTTGCAGATCTGCTGGGTCGCGCGTTTTGCAATCTCCCTATAGTTCGGAAAAATAGGCATGGATTCAAACTTGCGGTCGACAGGAGGACGGACACTGACCTGCTGCGGCAGGATCGCACCACCATGTGTCCGCTTGCAGATGCCCTGCTGTTCCAGAAGCCGAAGATCCCGGCGGGCTGATTCATCAGAGATGCCGTACTGTGCAGTGATCTCTGTTATTGTAATTTTACCATTGGCAGCGATGGTATCAGCAATCGCTTTATGGCGCTCTTGCATAAACATAGGATTACCTCCAGTGAAATGTTATTACGAGCTCGCACTAATACAATACCACAAACTCGGTAATAAAACAACACTTTCGGTAATCGGATTTGCGTATATTATTTGGGAGGTGATCCCTATAGCAATTCTCTTTTCCAAGGTAAAAGTCCAGTCCGCTGAGCAGTCGGAATCCTTCCTCATCAGCGGCATCCCCAAGGAGTACGATGACCTGACGGCATCAAAATGACCAAAGAGTGGGCAATAAACGACGGAATGGTGCCGCTGATAAGTGCCCTCTATCCCCTTGATGAGGCGGACAACGCCTATCCCTATGAGGAATCCGCTAAAGCCGGCACAGTCAAAAAGGGCTCATGGTATTACTTGGAGCCTATCTACGGCATGGATCACGGTGATTTCTGCGGTACTACCGACAACTATCCCGAGGGCGGATACGAAAAATTTTATCTCGACCTCGCTGAGCTTGCCACCTGCAGATAACACGCAAAAACTTCAATGGCTTACCCGGGTGTTTCAGGCACATTCGGGTAAGTCTCTTTTCTTTATTACCGCAAAGCATTGAAAACACCGCGCATATTGAATATAATAGCATCATAAACAGATGTATTCCCGTCAGGGCACATCATCAATGAAAGGATATAGAAATTATGTCTGTCTTAAAGATAACGAATCAAAATTTTGAATCCGCTGTTATCAACAGCGAAAAACCCGTTTTGCTTGACTTTTGGGCTTCCTGGTGCGGCCCGTGCCGCATGGTTTCTCCGCTCGTGGACGAGATAGCACAGGAAAATCCCCAGTTTCTCGTGGGCAAGGTGAATGTTGATGAGGAACCGGAGCTTGCGCAGAAGTTCGGCATCATGAGCATTCCCACCCTTGTCGTGATGAAGGGCGGAAAGATAGTTCGTCAGGTCACCGGCGCACGTCCGAAAGCTCAGCTTCTTGAGCTTTTGGAGGACTGATTATATTTTAGCAGTTGGCTTGTGGGAACAGGGAGCGATGAGGTCATCGCTCCCTGCAAAAAATAAACCATCTGTCATTCCGAGAAACGAAGAGACAAAGAATCCTTTGAATTTATAGATTTCGGATTCTCCGCTGCGCTCGGAATAACAGAATAACAGTTTTTTATATTTTTTGTTTCGCTTTTCAGCTCGAGAAATAACTATGCCGCAGAGGGTTTCTCTGCGGCATTTGTTTTAATATTAAAGAGTTTTTGCAAGCTCCTTTATGTATTCCTTAAAGCCCTCGCCGATTTCGGGATGGTTGAGAGCCACCTCGCAGTTGGCTTTCATTATGCCGAGCTTGTTGCCCATATCATAGCGCTTGCCGTCAAAATCATAGGCTATAAGCTCGCCTCTTGCACCGAGCTCGCTCATGACATCGGTCAGATACAGCTCCTCGCCCGCGGGAGTCTCCTCAAGACCCTTTTCAAGCATTCCGAAAACCTCAGGAGGGAGAACAACTCTGCCGAGTATGGCGTAGTTCGACATAACCTGCTCCGGGGTCGGCTTTTCAATTATCTTGTGGCAGTTCATTGCGCGTCCTTCAAGCGGAGAAACGCCGAGTGAACAGTACAGGGAGATGAGCTCATCCGGAACCTCCTTGACGCCGACAACACCCTTGCCGTACTTCTCATATGCTCTGCAGAGCTGACCGGTTACCGGATCTTCCGAGATGATAACGTCATCACCGTAGAGAACCGCAAACGGCTCGTCACCAACAAAGGACTTGCCGCAGAGAATCGCGTGCCCCAGACCTTTGGTCTCCTTCTGGCGGACAAAGTATATGTTCGCGAGGTTGGCAACAGCCTTGACCTCCTCATAGATCTTCTCCTTGTTCTTTTTGCCCTTGAGGTTTGCCTCAAGCTCGAAGGAGTGATCAAAGTGATCCTCGATAACACCCTTACCCCTGTTTGTTATGATGAGAATATCCTCAATTCCGGCGGCAACTGCCTCCTCAACTATATATTGAATAGCCGGCTTGTCAACGATATTGAGCATCTCCTTGGGAACTGCCTTTGATGCGGGGAGAACCCTTGTTCCGAGTCCCGCTGCGGGAATAATCGCCTTTCTGACCTTCATAAAAAACACCGAACCTTTCTCCGATTAGTTTATTAGATACGCTGCAAAGCTCAGCAGCAGATTGTATACAATATTATATCCGAAGTAGACGGCAAAAGCAATAAAAATCGAAGTTCCTCCCTGACGCAGTGACGCCGCCTCGAAGTCCCTGTCTCCGGGGAATTGGGCACGCAGCTTTTTGGTCTGTGAAATGACGTGCTTCTTATAGAGCGGATCTGCCGCGAAGCCTGCCGCTATGCGGAAAACCATGTTGATCGCAAACATCGGAATGAGCTTGAGCATCGCGCCGTATAGCTGATCCATCACCGACATGAGCTCCGCCTCCGGCATCGCGGTCATATCGAGTTCGGCAAGCGAAAAATATATCTCCTGAAAGTCCTGCATGACGCCCGTGAACGCAAGGGACACAGCAAGGAACAGACCCGCAAAAAACAACCCTATCTTCCACATCTTGCGGTAGAAGAACCAGTATGGTGAGAGGAAAAACGCCGCCCAGTTGAAGGATACCTTTTTGGTTTTATCCGACAGAGCCTTGAATTTTCCGGTGTATCTCGATGAGTTTGACTGAACGCAGCAGACAATATCCCTGACTTTAGCACCCTCAATCTCGTCATCCGGGTCAAGCGTCACACCGTAGAGGAACGGATTCCCCGGCGGGTTTGCCGAGTTGAAGAACGATGAAAACGGATTGCCCGCTCCGGGATTTGATATGGGTGCGCCGCAATTCAGGCAAGTCAGGGCATCCGGCGGATTCTCACTCCCGCAGACGGCACAGCGCTGCGGTGTCCGTCCGTCGTCGCCGTCCCCTGCGCTGTTTTCTCTGCCTCTGTTTTCTTCTTTGACGGGCTCCGGCTGCCACGCATATCCCTGCTCATGCTTTGCCGCAGCAATACATTCGCCGTTCTCCTCCCAGCACTCTCTGTGCTGCGGGGTTCCGCACACCGGGCAGACCACTATATCGTCCTTTTCGCCCATCGGCTTGCCGCAGGCTGAACATATCTGTCCCTTATAGTCCATTTATTGAGCATCCTTTCGTTGTGAAAAACTGAGACATATCCGCATGTCTCCTTATATCGTTTTAATTATATCACAAACAGTATATAATATTGTAGCCGATTTTCGTACTTTTTTCAATTATTGTATGAACAAAAGCCCGCTTTTTGTAAAAATAAGGCAAAGTCAGTGCTTTTGACCCTTTTCGGCAGTCCGATGGAATTTCTTTCTTTACTTTGTTCAAAGTTTTCTGTATAATAATCAGTAGTTATACAGAGACGAATCTATTCTGAAGAGGTTTATTTATGTTACAGTTTGAAGAGCTGAGACTTGAGCTTCTCGACAACAAGGATAAGCTCAAAGAGCTCAGAGAGGCTCTCGGTCTCGACAGCCTTAAAAAGGAGATAGCTTCTCTTGAGGAGCAGACCGCCGCGGAGGATTTTTGGGGCGACCTTGAAAATTCGCAGAAGGTGCTTCAGAAGATAAGCCAGCTCAAAAACAAGGTAGCGGCGTATGAGTCGCTTGAGTCCTCATTTGACGATACCCTCACTCTCATTGAGCTTGCCGATGAGGAGGAAGACCTTGATATGCTTGACGAGTGCCGTCAGGGGGTTGACAGCTTCACTGCCGAACTCGAAAAGCAAACCCTGAGCACCCTGCTGACCGGCGAATATGACTCCAGAAACGCTTTGCTCACCTTCCATGCCGGCGCCGGCGGAACCGAGGCGCAGGACTGGACTCAGATGCTCGTGCGCATGTATCAGCACTGGGGCGAAAAACACGGCTTCAAGGTCAGCATGCTCGATTTTCTTGACGGTGACGAGGCGGGTCTGAAATCCGCCGTGCTGCTCGTCGAGGGAGAGAACTCCTACGGTTATCTCAAGGGGGAAATGGGCGTTCACAGGCTTGTGCGCATATCTCCGTTTGACGCCTCAGGTCGCAGACACACCTCCTTCGCTTCGCTGGAGGTCATGCCTGAGATAGACGACAACATCGAGGTTGAAATCAATCCAGACGACCTCAAGGTGGACACCTACCGTGCAAGCGGCGCGGGCGGTCAGAAGGTCAACAAGACCTCGTCCGCGGTGCGCATAACACACATCCCGACCGGTATCGTCGTCTCCTGCCAGATTGAGCGCAGTCAGCATCAGAACCGTGAGGTGGCGATGAAGATGCTCATGTCAAAGCTCATGGAGATAAAGGAGCGCGAGCATCTCGACAAGATAGAGGATATCAAAGGCGACCAGAAGGAGATCGGTTGGGGCAACCAGATACGCTCCTATGTTTTCATGCCCTACACGCTTGCCAAGGATCACCGCACGGGCTTTGAAAACGGAAATATAGGCGCTGTTATGGACGGCGATATTGACGGATTTATCAACGCATATCTGAAGATGGAGTCACTCAAGGGCAAGGAATGATTCAATGAAAATAACGGATATTTCGAGAGATTTGCTGCACACGGAAATTTATCCCGGCGACCCGGAGCCTAAAAGCGAGTTTGTCAGCGTTATAGGCGATGGGTCGGAATGCAATCTCTCCACACTTTTCACCTGCGTCCACACGGGAACACACGCCGACGCGCCGCTGCATTTTATTGACGGCGGAGACTCGGCGGACAAGCTCCCGCTGGAGCCGTTCATCGGTCCGTGCAAGGTTATTGAAGTTCCGGGCGGAGCGATAACGGGCGAATATGTCAACGACTTTTTCCCGCAGGACTGCGAACGTCTGCTTATCAAGGGCGGCGGCGAGGCCTATTTCATGGGCAGCGCCGCGCAGGAGGTCGCGGCTCTCGGCATAAGCCTTATCGGTACGGATTCGCTGTCCGTCGGCACAAAAGGCGCGCAGACGGAGCCGCACAGGGCTTTCCTTTCCGCGGGCATCGCAGTGCTGGAGGGGCTTGACCTCAGCGGTGTTGAGGCGGGAGACTATTTTCTTTTCGCTCCTCCGCTGAAAATAGGCGGTGCGGAGGGTGCTCCCGTAAGAGCGGTGCTTATCTCCGATTATATTTTCTGGAGTTCAAACAAAAGCTCTCCGCTGTAATCAACCGTGATTCATGAAAGGCGTGTCTTTTTAATGAAACGTTTTTTTGACATCGTATGCAGCCTTGCTGCGATAATTCTGCTGTCACCGCTCATGCTTGTGGTGAGCCTTATAATTCTTCTTGATGACGGATGCCCCGTGCTGTTCCGGCAGGAGAGGGTCGGCTACAATGACCGGACTTTCATGATAAGAAAGTTTCGAACTATGAAGAACGGGACAAGGAATGCCTCTACCGCCACTCTGAGTGAGGCCGACTCCTGCATAACGAGAAGCGGTCGCTTTCTGCGTAAGACAAGCCTTGACGAGCTGCCTCAGCTCTTCAATGTTCTTGACGGAACCATGAGCTTTGTCGGTCCTCGCCCGCTTATTCCTCAGGAGGAACATATCAGGGAATTAAGACGAAAATACAACGTTTTTTCGGTGCGTCCCGGCGTCACCGGCTGGGCGCAGGTCAACGGGCGCGATTGCCTTTCCGATGAGGAGAAAGCGGAGTTTGACCGCGAATATATCGAGTGCCGCAGTCTTTTGTTTGATATTAAAATACTTTTTAAAACCGCGCTCGTCGTGCTGACCGGAAAAGGCGTTGTTGAGGGCGGAGAAAAAAAAGATGACACTGACGGGGACGAATCCGGTCAGAATTAAAAAATATACGAACCGGTAAAAACCGGTTCGTATCAGTTTAAAGGATTGTTGTCACAGACACAGTCTCAGATTGCCCGGACATTTAACACAGTATAGTGCAACAATTCCGCAATCCGAACAATCACGCCAAGCCGAGATATTCCTCCAAACACTCCCCGCTCGCCTTCATCTCTTTCGCCGCTTTAACGCCAACATAGCGCCAGTGCCACGGCTCATAGGTTATCTTCGTTATTTTCTGCTTATCCTTGGGATAGCGGAGAATGAAGCCGTAATCAGCCGCGTGCTCCTGAAGCCAGGCAAACTCATCGCTGTTTTCAAAGCTCTCCTCAAGAGAGAGGATATCCATTGCAAGGCCCGCATTGTGCTCGCTGGTCGAAGGCGGCAGAATTATCTCTGACGCCAGAACGGTCGCTTGAGCCTTGCTGTAGCCCTTGTTCATATAGTCTCTTATCAGATTTTCAAAGTTGTTCTTCTGGCGCTCCACTGAGCGATAGCCGGAAAGCGGAGAGAGCTTCAGCCCATCCTCAAGAGCGGCATTATACATTTCAATGAAGTGCGGCGCGACACGGTAGTCGAGATAGCCCCTGTCATACCCGCCGTAAATATCTATCACGGTCTTGGCGGTTTTTACGGTGTAATCATCGGGCAGAATATAATCGCGGTTGACGAGCAGAAGATACCATTCATCCTCGTTGATCTCAGCGAGTTTCGGCGAAAATCCCGCATAAGCATAGGCGTATTCGCTGACGCTCTCAGCCTTGGTCGGCGCTTCGGTCTGCTCAGCCTTACTTTCGGTCACGGGGGCTTCAGTTGTCTCAGCTGCGGCAGTCTGTGTCTGTGTCTGCGTTTGCGTTTGCGTCCCGGAGACATCCGGCTCGCTGCTATCGCCGGGCTTGTCAGTTTTGAGCTTTACGGCGGCATAAGATGCCACCAGCCCTATGACCAAAACCGCGAGTATCACCGCGATGGCGGTCCTTATTTTTGCTGATTTATCCATATCATTCACCTTTTTAGCAATTACTTTTGCGGCTGTGCCGCCTGTTTATATTTTAATACGCCTCCTGCTCCGTGTCAATCCGGTGCAGAAAAAGTAATTATATTTTCTGAAGGGAGTTTTTCTATGAAAGCCAGAGACAGTGTTAAGAACTATCCGTCGGCACTGCGTGAAATGACAAACTATTCAGTGCGCGGGATCAAAAAAATATGTGCGGATGTCGGCGCACGCCCGAGTGCCGGAGAACAGGAGTTTGAAGCGCAGAAGCGAATGAGTGCGGAGCTTGAGCCGTGCTGCGATACTGTGAGCACGCAGGAGTTCAAGGTGTCGGCAGGCAAAACCTCCGTCAGCATTATTATATCGCTGGTTTTTATTGCAGCTGCCGCCGTAATGTTCTTTTTTGATCTGGGCGCGTTCTCGGTTATACCGCTTGTGCCCGCAGCCGTCATTCTTTTTGCCCTCGCGTTCGGCAAAAATATTCTTGCCCCGTTCTTTCCGAAAAAAACTTCGCATAACATTATCGGTGTGAAAAAGGCCTCCGGCGAGGCAAAACGGCGTATAATTTTCAGCGCCAACTGCGATTCCACCACCAAGAAACGCTCTGCGGACGGAGCTGTGGGCGCCGCGTGTAACCTCAGCGGCTGTTTTGCGGCGATGTCTGTTGTGAAATTCATGCAGCGTCACGATATTACCCCGGAAAGCACGGATATATGGATTGTGCTGACCGGCTCAGGCAAGCTCGGCAGAATCGGAGCAAAGACCTTCGCCGCGGATATGAAAGACGGTGTTGAAACAGTCTTTATCGGCTTCGACACTTTGGCAGACCCGAACGGTATTGCCGTTTCTGCCGGAGATGCAGACACTTCCGCCCTGCTCAAAAGTGCCGCCGAAATAACCGGCTGCACGCTCAGGGACAACAAAGCTTCCTTTGCCGCTTCGGAGGCCGGAGTTGTCTCCAAAAAAGGCATAAAGTCCGCCTGTCTGTCCGCCGTTCCGTCCGACGGAATCAAGGAGAAGGAGGACAAGGCGGAGAATCTTAATCTCTCCGCGATAGAGAACGGTATTGACATGGCACTTGAGTTGACGTTCCTTTTTGACAGTCAGGGAAAATAAAGGTCAAATCGATTGTATAAAACTACCAAAAAGCCATGTGTTTTTTCAATGAATATAACAAAAATATTTATATTAACTAACTTTTTCTGTTCTAAGTAAAATTTATATGATATAATAATATTTGTCTAAATCAGCGGCTTGCAGCGGCAGATTTCCGAAGGCATCCGCTTTAAACAAGAAAGGGGATTCAACCTTTATGAAGAAAAAAATCTATTCGGTTTGTGCGCTACTTATAGCACTGGCGATGATCTTTTCATTTGCCGCCTGTGACTCTTTGGGCGCTGAGGAGGAAACCACAACTGAGCCTCCCATCGTCAGCAAAACTCCTATGCCCACCACCACCGAAGGTGTTGTCAACTACTTTAACTCCCTCATCAACACCGTCAAGGCTGCCAAGCCCGGCACAAAGATGGAGCAGACAAACAAGAATGTCTCTGATGTCATCTGCGGCGAGGAGGACGGAGAGAGAAACGAGCTGCTTGAAAGCGCAGTTCCCACTCTCAAGAAGTATATTCTCAAAAAAGAGGGCAGCGAAACTCAGTACGGCGAGGATCTGCTTGACAAGTTCCCCATCAAGGGTCAGACCTGGTCAAGCAAGCTGACCGCCGCCGATGTCAAGAGCGCTGAATGTGTTGAGAACGAGGATAATTATGAGATAACCATCATCTTCAACGATGAGGAAAATCCGACCCAGGCGGGTATCCACGGCAAGGCTTTCAATATTCCCACCGACGCAGACAGGCAGGCAATCCTCGATGAGTTCCGTGAGAAGATGAAGGATTATATCTCCATCAGCGGTATCGATTCCATCACTTATACGGAATGTCAGATTTTCTGCGTTGTTGAGAGAGAGACTGATAAGCTTATCTCTGTTGAATATTCAAAGAACGTGAGAATCGGCACAACGCTCACAGGCGTCGGCACTCTTGAAGAGATGGGCACGGTTCCCTGCTCCTTTACATATAACTATGCGGAGAAGTACAGCTTTGACTGGACCGACCCCGAGGCTACAACCGTCGCTGCTGAATAATTCATAGAAAAGCTAAAACCCTGCGCAGCTGCGCAGGGTTTTTTAATCAGCTCTTCTCAAAGCTCTTTCTTCATCCAGATGTGGGGGCAGCCTTCCTCCGGCTCTATCTCGCCGTAAGGGACATAGCCGAGCTTTTCATAGAAACCGCAGGCTTGAAGCTGTGAATGGAAAATAACGCTCCTTCCGCCGAGCATTGCTATCTGTTTTTCGGCTTCAAGGAGAACCGAACTTCCGAAATTTCTGCCGCGGTAGTTTTTAAGCACCGCTATGCGCCCGACCTTATATGAGTCGCCATCCGGAAAATATCGGCAGGTGGCAACGGCTTTGCCGTCAAGGAACAGCACAACGTGGAAGGCGCTGTTATCAACTGTATCAAACTCCTCACGGAACCCCTGTTCCCTGACAAAAACTTCCTCACGGATTTTTACCGCTTCAGCGGGCAACTCATTATATGTTTTAATGGTCATAAAATCCCTCAATTTCTCTGCGCAACCGCAGTTTTTCAAAATTCAATCCCCTGTCGGTTAACTTTGCACCGTATTTTAGTGATGATTTAGAAAACATCAATTGTTCTGAGTTTCAACAAATATTTAAAGCAATGCCTGACGACAATAAAAGGAGAATACCACACATTCGCCCTAAAGCGTTCTCCCGGATATTACGTTTTCTATATCGACGGTGAACCGACCTGGGCTTCCATGGGCGGCGGAGTTTCAAAGGTGAAAGAGTTTTTGCGCCTTACAGTCGAGATAGATGCCGGTGACGGTTGGGAACCTCACGGTCAGGAAATCGGGCAGTTTGATGACAAGAGCGAAAGTGTCTTCTACATAGATTATGTTAAGGTCTGGCAGAACTAATCATTTGAAAAATACGAGATTCCCGATGAAAACTTCCCCGGCGAGCTCGACTTTGCAAATTTAATATCCGGCACGGGCGCACAAAAAGCGCGCCCGCTGTTTTTCATTACCATTTACTGTATTTTATCTTTACCAGCAGGCTTGTCAGCGCGCTTCCTATTGTCTCCCTGTATATATCAAGATATTCTGCTTCGGACACTTTTCCGCCGAGTGTTAGCAGCTCCATCGGCACTCCCGCAAGGGTTATCTCAACATCTGCCTCTTCCAGCCCGTTTCGCAGATAAAAGTTTTTTCTTCTGACGGTCTCCGGATTTTTTTCATCGGGCTTCTCAATTTCAAGCACTATGCGCTTGTCCGAATATCTCTGCGCAAGGGCGGGAATTATCTGCGAGCCTATGCCCTGTCCCCGCGCGGCGGGGTCAACTGCGAGGTAGTTGAGCAGCATGGCATCACCGTTCCACGTTGTTATCACAACAGCGCAGGGCTTTGAATCGGCACAGGCAACAAGGATATCCGTTTTTCCTTTTTCTTGACTTCTGCGCAGCATTGAAAACGGCATACGCTCAATAAGAGGAAACGCCTCACGGTAAAGTTTTTTGACATATTTGTAATCTTTCTTTTCAGCTCTGCGAAGAGTCATAGCCGTCTCCTTTTTAAACTGTAATTTTGTGGCAATAATGATTATACGGGCAGGCATAGAGCATCGAGACATCAGCTCTCCTCCCGTGCGATTATCGTTTGCATACTGCAATAAAATATGGTATATTAAAAACAATAACCTTGTCGGAGGAAAAAATGATTAAATCTGAGAAAAAATTTATCGCATGGGTGGAAAAATATTCCGCCTTTATTTTCATTGCGGTCATTTCTGTTCTCGGGTTGGCGGCAAGAATATCCGCTTTCAACTTTCACACCGCAGACTCGGATTGCTTTCTGCTTCCGTGGTTCGAGCAGATAAAGGCAAACGGCGGACTTGCGACCCTCGGCGAGCAGGTGGGCAACTATAACATACCGTATCAGATTCTTATCGGTTTGCTGACATATATAGATTTGGAGCCGCTCTGGCTCTATAAAGCGGTGTCATGTGTGTTCGACTTTGTTCTGGCCGCCGCTGCCGCCATGCTGGCGCAGACGCTTTGCGGCAGCCGCTCCGCTCTGCTCCCCTGCTCCGTCTATACCGCGACATTGTTCCTGCCCGGCGTCATATTAAATTCTGCCGTTTGGGCACAGTGCGATTCAATTTATTCCTCCTTCGTCCTGCTCTCCCTGCTGTTTCTGTTTAAGAAAAAGAATGTTCCCGCATTTATTTTTCTCGGTTTCGCAATCGCCTTCAAGCTTCAGGCTGTGTTTATTCTTCCGTTTTTTATCCTCTTTTATTTTTCCGCTCAGAGCTTCAGTCTGCTGCACTTTATCATATCCGCCGTTTCGGGCTACGCGCTTTGCCTGCCCGCCTTTTTCTTCGGGCGTTCTCCGCTTGACCCTTTGAAAATTTATCTCTCACAGACCGACACTTACCGCTATATGTATCTGAAATTCCCGAGCATCTGGGCTTTAATCGGCGACAACTATGACTACATGAGTGCCATAGCCGTGCTGACTGCCTTTGCCGTGCTTGGCATCGGACTCATGTATGTAATCAAGAAAAAACCGCGGCTCTGCGAGCCTCAAAACTTCATCAGCGCCGCGTGCTGGTGTGTTTGGACCTGCCTGCTGTTCCTGCCCGCAATGCACGAGCGCTACGCCTATCTGCTCGACATTCTTCTCCTTGCGGCGGCTGCCCTCAACAGAAAAAATATTCCCTTCGCAATAGTCGCCGCCGTCTCAAGCGCCGCGTGCTGCGGAATATATCTGTTCGGCTCGCAGATAAACCTTCAGGCTGTCGCTGCCGTCTATCTTGCCGCTTACTCCTGCTTCACATATTTTACGGTAAAAGCTTCTAAGCTATCGGATTAAATGCAGGGTCAATTTATTAATGGGATAATTTATTATGAATGTTAAAAGCCGCTTTTTCTGAACAAAGTATAGCGCTTATCGCCGTTGTGTGTTATAATATCCCCCAAAAATACCGAATCCCATTTGAGGATTGATAATAATCTGCCGTTTTAGGCACAGAAACCGGGAGGATCTGACATGGCTGTCGAAAAGGTCAAGGAATATTTTAAAAAGTACGGTTTGGAAAACCGAATACAGGAACTTGATGTATCGAGCGCTACCGTAGCGCTTGCCGCCGAGGCGCTGCACTGCGATCCATGCAGAATCGCAAAAACTCTCTCGTTTGCGGTAAACGGGCAGCCCGTTTTGGTTGTTGCCTCCGGAGATGCAAAAATCGACAATTCGAAATATAAAAAGCAGTTTGGAACAAAAGCAAAAATGCTCTCGCCGGATGAGGTTGAAGCGATGGTGGGGCACACCGTAGGCGGCGTTTGTCCCTTTGCTGTCAATGAAAATGTCGTTGTCTATCTTGATGAATCGCTGAAAAGATTTCAGACGGTATTCCCGGCCTGCGGCAGCAGCAACAGCGTGATTGAATTGACTATTGAAGAGCTTGAAAAATATTCATCCTTCACATCATGGGTTGATGTGTGCAAGGGGTGGAATGAAGACAAACCGCAGACCTGAAAACAGTAATCGGCATAAAAATCACGCCTTAATAATCGCCGTTCCTGTTCGATGCAGCAATGCTGCACCTGACAGGAACGGTAATTTTTTGCTCTTTTAATGTTTTTCAGCTCTTATCTGAGGTGTTCGGTCTTACTCAGCTCTTTCCGCAAGGCTTCTGCCCATCAGCACACCCATGACCGATGCCATCATCAGACCTCTTGTCCAGCCCGAGGAATCGCCCAGGCAATGCAGTCCCTTGACATTGGTGTCAAACTTCTCATCCATCTTTATTCGGTTTGAATAGAACTTCAGCTCAGGTGAATAGAGAAGCGTCTCCTCCGCGGCGAATCCCGGAACCACATAGTCCACCGCCTGTATGAAATTGATTATATTAATCATGGCACGGTAGGGCATTGCGGCGGTTATATCGCCCGCGACCGCGTCCGGAAGAGTGGGCTTGACATTGGAGCGCGCAAGCTCACGCTGCCAGGTGCGCTTGCCGTCAAGTATATCACCGTAGCGCTGCACAAGGATGTGACCCGCACCGAGCATGTTGGTCAGCTCACCGACCTTCTGCGCATATTCAATAGGCTGGTTGAACGGCTGATTGAAATTGTGCGAACAGAGTATGGCAAGATTGGTGTTGTCGCTTTTGAGCTCTTTATAGGAATGTCCGTTGACCACGGCAAGATCATTGTCATAGTTCTCCTGGCTGACAAAGCCGCCGGGATTCTGGCAGAAGGTTCTGACCTTGTTCTTGAACGGCTTGGGGTACCCGATAAGCTTCGATTCATAGAGCACATCGTTGACGGTCTCCATAATCTCGTTTCTTATCTCAACGCGCACACCGATATCAACCGTTCCCGGCTGGTGCGAAATGTCGTGCTCCGCGCACAGGCGCTCCAGCCAGTCCGCCCCCCTGCGTCCCGTTGCGATGACAGTGTGATCGGCGAAAATCTCCATGCTGCCGCTCTTATTCTCTATATAAACGCCCTTGCACTCGTCGCCCTCAAGGATTATGTTCTCACACTGATAACCGAACATCAGGTCAACGCCGTTTTCTTCCAGATACTTCTCAATGCCATAGTATATGTCCTGCGCCTTCTCTGTTCCGAGGTGGCGTATGGGACAGTCCACCAGACGCAGACCCGCCTTGATAGCCCGCTTGCGTATCTCCTTGACCTCCTCGCTGCGCCCGACGCCCTCAACATGCGTATCCGCACCGAATTCGAGATAGATCTTGTCCGCATATTCTATGGTCTCCTGTGCGAGCTGTTCACCTATAAGCTCCGGGAGCTGGCCGCCCACCTCAGGGCTCAGTGACAGCTTGCCGTCCGAAAACGCACCCGCACCCGAAAATCCCGTTGTGATGTGACAATAGGGCTTGCAGTTGACGCATTTTTGTGTCTGCGCTTTCGGGCAGTGGCGTTTTTCTATCGGCTGACCCTTTTCAACAATAACTATTTTTTTCTTTGAGCCCTTTCTGATAAGTTCAATCGCCGTGAAAATTCCGGCAGGACCCGCGCCGATTATTACTACATCGTATTTCATTTTGCACCTCTGTACTGATTATGCGCCCTGTTCAGGCATTGTTATTTCATCGTCTATTTTTGTCACGCCGTCCGTGCCTATCTCATGCAGCGCGGGCAGGAAGAACAGACCCGGCGCTCTGCCCGATGGGAAGAGATCAAGCAGCGGAACCATGACAAAAGCACGTTCAAGTATCCTCGGATGGGGAAGCGTCAACGCGAAGCTCTCGCTTTTAACCCCTTCATACAGCAGCAGGTCGAGGTCGAGCACTCTCGGTCCGTCCTTTATTGTCCTCACTCGCCCGTAAGCGCCCTCGATGCCAAGGCACGCACCCAGAAGCATTGCCGCTGACAGCTCGGTTTCAACGGTTATCACCGCATTGTAAAACAGCGCCTGCGGCTCATAGCCGACCGGTCTTGTCTCATAGACGTGGGAACATGCCGTTATTTTTGTTTTCGGCAGACGGGATAGCGATCTTACCGCTCCGTTTATATTTTTTAGCCTGTCCCCCATATTTGAGCCTATGCCTATTACAGCCTGCATATAATTTGCCATTATTCTCTGATTCCTTTCGATATTTTATCCTCCCGCCCCCTTGCGGAAGTTACTGCCCCTTTAAGTTCTTGCGCGGGTTATCTCCACCGCGACATAATCAAATTCCGCCTTGATAGGCGCGTCCGGCTTTCTGCATCTCACAGTCACGCTGCACAGCGCTCCGAACTCATCAAGCAGCGCGTCAACCACTCTGCCTGCCGCCCGTTCAATAAGCGCATTCTTTTCGGCGGTAAAAACCCTCTTCGCGCATTTTATCATCTTCGCGTAGCTCACCGTATCCGCGATATCATCGCTTTCACTCGCGCGCCCGAGCGACGTCTGAGCTTCAATGTCGAGCACAAAAAACTGCCCGTCCTCCTGCTCTTCCGGATTGACACCGTGAAATGCAAAAATACGAAGTCCCTTTATGATAATTTTGTCCACTCAGGTTCCCCCTTTTTTCGCACGCAAATTATATTTTACATCTATCAATGCACAAAATAAGTCGATTTTACGAATTAACAAATATTTTATTACCACATTTAGTTAACCGCCTTGACGGCATCCGCCACTCTTGCCGCCTGAACGGCTGAGTAAACGTCGTGCACCCGTATTATATCGGCGCCGCTCATAATGGATATCGTATGCGCCGCCACCGTTCCCGGGTCCCTTTTTGCCGGATCCGTCTCGCCCGAAGCCGACGCAATCACCCTTTTGCGGGAAGCCGCCGACATCAGAGCACAGCCGTCAATTCTTGTCTTCCCGGCATCTTTAATAAGCCTGAGATTGTCCTCATAGGTCTTTGCAAAACCAATGCCGATATCAAAGCACAGGCTCTCCCTTGGAATATCGAAGCGCGCCGCCGTCTCAAGTGCCGAGAGGAAAAAGTCCTTGACAGCCTTGACAACTCCCTGCTCGTATGTGGGAAACGCATCGGCTCCCGCCGGGTTGTGCATGATTATCCAGCCCGCGCCGTATCGGCTCACCGTCCGCGCCATCTCCGGTGCCGCTTTTCCGCTGACGTCATTGATTATTGAAGCGCCGTTTTTGAGCGCCGTCTCGGCACATTCGGGATAGAAGGTGTCAACGCTTATCGGCACTTTTATTTTTCCTTTGAGAATGTTCAGCACAGGAAGAAGTCTTTCTGTCTCCTCCTGCACACTGAGCAGTTTTGACCCCGGGCGTGTTGACTGAGCGCCGACGTCAATGATATCCGCGCCCTGATCCTGCATCTCCAACGCGTGGGCAAGCGCTTTTTCTGGCTTGTCCCACAACCCGCCGTCAGAGAAGGAGTCTGGCGTTATATTGAGTATCCCGCAGACAAGGGTATGCCCTTGAGAGTTGAATTTGAAATTTTCCACGTTATCACCTTATTTTATCAGCAGGGACATGACCTCTGCCCGTGTCTTTGCGTCGGAACGCATTGAACCTCTCAGCGCCGACGTTCTCGTCTGCGCACCGGATGCCCGCGCCCCGCGCATGGTCATGCAGAGATGCTCCGCCTCAATAACCACCGCAACGCCCATTGGATTCAGCTCCCCATAGAGGAAGTCCGCTATCTGTGACGTCAGCTTTTCCTGAAGCTGAGGTCTGCGCGAGAAGCAGTCCACGATTCTCGCAAGCTTTGAGAGACCTATTATATTTCCGTCTGAAGGGATATAGGCTATATGTGCCCTGCCGATGAACGGAAGCAGGTGATGCTCACACATGGAATAGAGCGGAATATCCCGGACTATGACCATCTCCTCGTTCTTTTCCTCATGGAATATCTTCAGATGGCGTTTGGGGTCATCCTCCAGTCCCGAAAAAATTTCCTCATACATTCTCGCGACACGGGCGGGAGTTTCAGCCAGCCCCTCCCTGTCGGGATCCTCGCCGACGGCTGCGAGTATCTCTCGCACCGCCGCCTCTATCCTCTTCTTGTCCATACTTGATTTCCTTTCTCCAAAGGGATTATTCCGCAACCGTTATTATTTCCAGAATCAGGTGCGTATCATCGCTGATATAGCGTATCTGTGTTGTCGAAAAGCTTGCCTTTGACGAAAGCGCCGCAAGCTCAAGCACCCTGTATATATCCTCGTTCTCAAACAGACCTTTTTTCGCGCTGTCATAAGCCTGCTGTGAAGAGAAGCGAATGTCAAATTTTCCGTCCGTTTCATTTTTTGAAATTATCCCGGCAAGAGATGAACGCATTTCGGAATCATAACTGTCAAACTGTCTGCCGGTCTTGACAAAATAATTTTCCGTCCGCTCGGTGCAGCCCGCAGGCGCGTCCGCAAACGAGTGCGTCTTTTGTATCTCTTCATCCGTGACATTGAAATAAGCATATCTTTTGTTCTTCTGCACGCTCTCGCCTATGGGGTCATCCCAGGTCAGGTCGAGGTTATATGGCTTGCCGTCTATAATAACAACATTCCACATGTGACCCTCTGACTCGCCGGTTTCACGTCTCGCCGTGCCGCAGATAAGAAAGTTCTCCACCCCGGCGGCGTCAAGCAGCAGCTTTGCCGCCTTTGCATATCCCTCACAGGATGCCTCGCCGTTGAGCAGAACCCCGCAGACTGTGCTGTTTATCAGGTCATCGGAGCTCACATATCCGCATGAATCAATTATCATATCATGGATATAAAGCTCCTTCTCAAAGGCCGAGCTGAGCTTTGAAAGATCATCCTCAATGCTGCTGACTCGTGCCTCAAGCAGAGCCTTTTTCTTCTCATAATCCGCCTTGCTGAGTGCATAGTCACAGTAAAAATAGCCTGAGTCATCAATAACATTTATTCCGCATTCGCGTCCGAGCATAAAGAGCTGGGGATTATCGTACATCAGTGCCAGCCAAACCTTTTCAAGCTGCTGTGAGGAAAGCACCGGCACCTCTATACTCTCTGGAAATTCCTCTATCTGCCTGAGTATGCAGTTATATGTCGCCTTCTCATCATCCCCAAGGTCTGAGAAATAATGCTTATATTTGCCGAACTGCTCCATCTCCGTGACGGGGAAGCGCTCCTTTGTCTCATCCTGAACAGGAATTTTTACAACAGCGCACCCGCTCAGAAGCAGGGCGGCAAGCACTGTGCAGAGCAGAGCACGGAATATTTTTTTGGTCAAGGAAAATCATCCTTTCGCCTATTCGTTTTCTGCGGGTCTTAGCTCCTGAGGGGAGCTTACCGTGATATATTTCATCGCCGGATCGGCCTTCGCGGCAGCCTCGAGCTGAGGCAGGGCACGTGAAAAGTCAACAATCGTTATATCGCTGTTCACATAGTTTGAAAGCTCGGAGAAATACGCCTTTCCCACAGAAACATAGCTGTTTGAAATATACTGCGAAATAACCGAGCAGAGCAGTTCGGCCTGCGCCTGCCCGCCGCCCTTAATACCCAGATATCTGAAATATTTCAGCAGGGTCTCACCCTTGATGTTCTGTTCCCCCGGCATCAGTGAAAGATTGAATGTGCTCGATTTATAGTCAATCCGGGCGGGCACGGTTATCTGCGCACCGTCCATCACATTTATTGCGTTTTTAAATTGAGAGTCGTTTGATACTATATACCGCTGCGTTTCAAAGCCGTACACAGCGTCTGCCGCCGCTTTCAGCCCGCGCACAGAAGTTCTTCTGTAGTGACCCTCCACGCTGTCCTCAACTCCGTCAACGGTGCATTTCCGATCCGTGTCAATCGGATATATCCGAACCTCCCGCCTGTCTAAATCCGCATAGACCGCAAACACAAAGTACAGCTCATCCGTATCCTCCGAGGCGCATGCGAGCATAAACGAGCTGTCGCCGCTGAGCACAGCGGTGCCCGCATCGGCACTGTCCGTTGTGTCGGAGGTCTCTTCTTTGCTGAAAAAATCCGAAAATGAGATGTGATAAGCTTTAAAAATATATATCACCGAAACCACGGCAAAGACCAACAGAAATGCCGCAAATCCCAAAGCAAACCGTTTGAGGTGTGCTGCGTCCCGCTCCTTCGCCGTTCTGAATTTCATGCCCTTTTTTCTTGCCACTGAATCACTCCTCTCAGTGCTTGGCAAACGGTCATATATCCCGGTAACCGCCGATTAAGTCGCGGTCACCTTAATCTGAGCACCGATGCTCCGTATGCGCCGACACTGACGCTGCGCCCCTGCGCGCTGCTGCCGAAAACCGCCTGCGCGTCACGCCAGTCCTCGCTGACAATATAATCTATCTCATGGTCATTGGCATTGGCTATGATGAGCACACGCTCACTGTCAGTCGCACGCTCAAAAGCTATGCAGCCGAGAGCCGCGGAAACAGCAGTGAATCTGCCATCTTTAAAGGCGGCGCACTCCCTGCGGAGCTTTGCAAGCGTGCGGTAATGGGAGATAAGCTCCTCATTTTCGTTGCCCCACGGGTAGCAGCCCCTGTTAAAAGGATCCTCGCCCCCCGCAAGTCCCACCTCATCGCCGTAATAGATGCAAGGCACTCCCGGGAGCGTATATTGCAGAAGGCTCGCAAGCTTCAAAAGCCTTGTCCCTCTCAGATATTCCTCATCCGACAGCAAGCCTCTGTCCCGTCCGCAGCTTTTTTTTGCCTCATCTCCGCGCCCGAATCTCGTTATTGCGCGAACCGTATCATGTGTGCCTATATGATTCATCAGCGTGTCAAGAGACCGCTTGGGATAGTGCTCCGCTATGGACTCGACCGTCTCACAGAGCCGTTCGGCATCCGCATCCCTGACAAAGGTCGTTATCGCATTGGCAAATGGATAGTTCATCACTGAGTCAAGCTGACCGCCCAAGAGATAACGGCGGCGCTCGGAGTAGCTTATCTTGTTTGTGGCATCCTCCCAAACCTCACCGTATATAAACGCCTGCGGATTCTCCGCCCTGACCGCCGAAGCGAAGCTGTCAAGAAATTTATCCGGCAGCTCATCAGCAACGTCAAGCCTCCATCCCGAAGCTCCGGCTCTCAGCCAGCGTCTCGCAACACCGTTTTCGCCGGTGAAGAACTCCAGCACGTCCGGGTTGGTCTCGTTGAGCTCCGGAAGGATATCTACACCCCACCAGCTCGCATAATCGTCAGGCCACGAACGGAATTTGTACCAGTCCCTGAACGGGGAGGAGCCGTCGGTATAGGCGCCGTGCCCTCCGTAGGTTCCGAATCGGTCAAAATACCGGCTGTCCGCACCCGTGTGACTGAAAACGCCGTCAAGAATTATTCTTATGCCGTGTTCCCCCGCACTTATGCACAGGTGTTCAAAATCCTCCGTGCTGCCGAGTACGGGGTCCGTCTGCATATAGTCCGCCGTGTCATACCGGTGGTTTGAACGGGCGGCAAAAATCGGATTGAGATATATACATGTGACTCCGAGCGATGAAAGATAATCGAGCTTTTCTTCAATTCCCGCAAAATCTCCGCCGAAGAAATCATATTCGCTTATCTTCCCCGCGCTGTCGGGATTCCACATCGGCTCGCCGCCCCAGTCATCTCTCATAACCGCGCCAGGCTTATGTTCGGGGAACGGAGTTTTTCCGGAGCGTCTGAACCTGTCGGGAAAAATCTGATATATTATTCCGCCGCGAAGCCAATCGGGGACGCTGTCGGCACCGTCATATACCGTGAGCTGCCAGCGTTCTCCCTCCCCGATTATTCCGTTTCCTCCGCTTTCGAGCGATATCGGCTTTGTGCCTGACGGGGTGTCAATTTCAAAGCTGTACCACCAGACACCGACACACGGCGCGGCGGTCTCCAGCCTCCACCATTCCTCGTTTTCGCCCTCCATGCGCTCCCAACAGAAGTTCTGCTCAGAGCGTTCTCCGCCGTCCGAAACCAGCACGAGACGCACGGCGCTGCACTGCTCATATCTCGGAAGAACTATCCTGAAAATCATTGCTTCCCCTGCGGCTGCTGCGCCAACAGGGGTTTTGTGATATTCTTTGCGTGAATTGAAGGGGATAAAATGCATTGTGAAAAGCCACCGTTAATCAGTCCGCAAGGATATAGGAAGTGTCCGAGCTTTGGGCTGTTTTCTTAATCTCTATTATTTTTTCAGAAGCCGGATATTTTTTCTGCGCGTCGGCAGCGAGGTTTCTGACATCTATGGCAAACATAGAGGCATTGACCTCCCACAGCGCTCCGTCGTATATCTGGCTGCTCCCGTTTACCGCCGTATCGCCTGTCATAGTGCAGATAACCGGTGTTGAACCGGCGGCGGTGACACAGGAATTGACAAAGTTTATGAGCACCTTGTTTCTCGACAGTGCTCCCTGAGCCTTCTCCCCGTCAAAGGTCGCGAGATTCGACTTTAAATCGGGGAACTGCACACCGTCGAGCATAATATAGTCAACACCGAGATTCTTAACCTCGCTGACAACTGCGGTAAGATAATTTGTAGCGGACTGTGAATAGGGGTTCAGCCACGGTCTGCCTCCCTTTGAAGGCTCATTGTCGAGCCAGAGGCTCTGGCTTCCCGAATAGTGCACCGCTGAGGAGCGGTCCGTCCTGGGCATAAGGGTATCCCTGAAGCAATATACTCTCGCGATAACGGATATGCCGGAGCTTTTAAGCTTCTGCACCGCCTGTGCGGCATTGGGCTGCGCCTTTGAGGTCACAGTTGTATTCTGAACCGCAGCTATCGATGAGGGGTAGTACAGATATCCGTCCGCATCCTTGAAATCTATAACAACGGCGTTGATGCCGCTGCTCTTCAGGGAGCTTATATATTTGTCAAGCTCTGCGGAGACCGAAAGCAGTGAACTGTCCGCTGTTTTGGCCTTAAGCTGTGAAACCGCAGGAACCGGCTTCGTCTGTGTCTGACCGCCCGTTGCCTGTGTCGTCTGCTCCGGGGCGGGCGCCGCGGTTGTTTCCACCTGAGCGTCTGATATGCCCATGAGCGTATCGGTGATGAAGAACGCCGCAGTAAAAACTACCGCCGCGCCGAGCATGCAGGCGACAACTATCCCAATGGTACGGTTTCTCCTGCGCTCGGTATAGCTTTTGCGGCGTTTCGAGCCGCCGGCCGCGTTTTTGCTGAAAGCAGTGATACTGCTGTGCGTTCCCGGAGAAAAATATTTATCATACTTTGTTTTCTTTTTTCTGGACATTTTAATCGCCTCCCGATACTCGTTCTGCACAAAACGCCGTCAAATAGGACTTTTGTGCCCGGTATCGCTCCTTTCTTCCTGTTTTCGCACTGTGTCTCTTAGCTTAAACCTCAATTTATGAGAACAGAGAACCGCCGGAAAAGCCCGTAAAGGCGAGCGACAGCAGCGCAACATACAAAAATGCCGCCGGTGTTCCTCTGAACGCTTTCGGGATATCCTCATTCTGTGAAATACCGTGAAGTCCCTTGCAGACAAGTTCCGCCGCGATAACAAACGCCAGACCCGCACCTATGCCCGAGCCGATACTCTCCGCAAGAGTATATGCGGCACTCCTGTTGATAAAGGGAATTGCCAGCACAAGGGTGTTTATCGCCGCCATGCCGAGCGTGCCGAGAAATTTTTCGGTTGCTCCCAACGCAAGCTTGAGGATAAGCCCGGTCACCAGGAACACAACGGCAAGCACCGCACTGAAAACCACAAAGTGCAGTGTGGGTGTCATTGCGTTTATCCTCGGCACGAAGTCCAGCGCACGGCAAGCGAGAGCCGTGACCGTTGAGAAGAACGCTATCATTGCCGAGAACATCCACAGTCTGCGGGGCTTCTTTGCGAGCATGAGCACTTCACTCGCCGCATATCCGCCGCTGAAAACCAGGTTCTGAACAAAAACCGTATACAGAGCCGTGGAGAGCATATCAAAAAACCATGTCATGTTCATTTTTCGCCCTCCCCGTCTTCTTCGCTTTCCTCATTGTCCGATTCATTTTCAAGCTCTGCGAGACCGAACAGGTGATTTAACGTGCTTCCGAACTTCTCATCGTCCACATTTTCACTTTCGGGAAACTCCCTGTTAGTGAACGCTTTGATTACGTCATCGATATTATATTCAACGCCGTCATCCGGCTCAAGCGGCTCCATCAGCTCTATCTCCCCGCCGTCGTCTTCTGTCTGCGCAAGCTCAATACGTTCCTCGGAGGGCTGTTCCGGTTCGCCGTCTTTTTCGGGCTCGTCATTCTCTTCCGGTTTCTCTTCGATCTGCTCGGTATTATTATCCTCCGGTTCTGTCTCCTGCTCAGGCTCCTGTGCGGTCTGCACAGCGGTTCCGCCGCTGAGATTCTTTTTGCTGACTATAACGGAGGTCTTCTTAATTTCGAGCTCCGTCTCCTGCGAATATTCCGGGAATCTTCTATTTATCAGTGCCTTTAGCCCTGCGGCGCAGAACGCGAGCAGGATAAAGCCTCCGAACGGCATGAGCAGTGACGGAAATGTAAACGGCAGGTTGACATGCTTGCCCCATATGCAGGACATGCCGAACAGCTCGCGCAGAAATCCCGCAAGGATTATAACCGCGCCATAGCCCGCCGCCGCCGCGACTGCGTCATAAAAAGCGTGCTTTAAGTCAGTTTTGACGGCAAATTTTTCACAGTGCATGGCAGTTATCGGGCTTGCCGCCGTCAGGGCAAGATACACGCCCGCACCGAGCCGTATATCGGGATTCACTCTGTCTATCAGATACATGATAGGCGCGGTTATTGCGACGCCTATGAGGAGATACAGCGTAACTCTTATCCACCTCGGCACTCTTTTGAGCATCAGACACGCTATCATCTGAGTGACTATCATCACCGGAACAAACGCCACGGCAAGCAGCAGAGCCGTTTTCAGCGTTGTTGCGACAGCAACCACCGCACCCAGTCCAATCGCCTGTATAAGCACCGGATTGTGGATAAGGGCTGAGCTGAACATCATGTCCGAAAAGGAGTATTTGCTCTTTTCACCCATTACAGCTCACCTCCCTGCACAGCGGCGGCATTCTTTTCTTTTCGCCGTCCCCGTCTTTTCTGTGCCATCCTTTTCGCAAGGCGATATACGCCCGCCCTTCTGAGGGCACTGTTGATTATCGGCCAGAAGGCGTTCGCGAGCAAAATGCCAAAGCAGCTCGCATCCTCGAACGCACCGAAATAGCGCAAAAGCATGCACACCGTGCCGGCAAATGCGCCGTATATAAACCGCAGAGCGGGTTTTTTCGGTGATGTTGCGGGGTCTGTCGCAAAGAACACCGCCGAGAACAGCAGTGTACCCGCGCACAGCTCTGTCATAAGAGAGGTCATTCTTCCGAACGGACCTCTCGGGAAAAGCAGTGCAAGAACGGCACACGCGGCAACAAATCCCGCGACATTGCAGAGCTTCTGCGGTCTTATAAAAGCGAAGAAAGCACAACTTCCCAAAAGCACAACAGCACAACCCGCCCCCATGGGTCCCGCCACATTTCCGGAGATAACGGACAGCACTCTGAGCGTGTTCATGTGATACGAGCTGCCGGCTTTGAGCATTGCGGCAAGAGATACGCCCGGCTCAAACTCAGCCGCCGCGGTTTCGAGCGACGGGAAGAGAAATACCTCTCCCGGGAAACACAACGTCAGAAATGCCATGGCCGCTGCCGCAGGCACAAACGGAGTTTTCAGTGCGGAGCCGAACGGTATCTTGACAACAAAAATCGCAAATGCGGTGCCGGCCACGACAAGCGCCGTATTTGCTGTTGCCGGAAGCATCATCGCCACTGCCAGTCCTGTGAACACGGCGTGAAGGTCAAGCATACTGCGCCTGTCTCTTTTCATGGCCGTAAGCGCAATAAGTTCAAACAGCACGGCGCTGACTGTTCCCGCCAGCATCAGCCGCAGAGCGTTTGCGCCGTAGTAATACCAGCTTACTATAACAGGAGCTGCGAGCATGAGCACATACTCCGTATAGTCCCCGTTATTCAATTTTATGCGTTTTCGATGAGCCATAAGACCAAACCTTTCGTCCCGTGCGCCGAAATAACGCACTCTGCCAAATTTTTTGCATTGCACACTGCTTGTATGCGTAATATTATAGAAATGGAGATTATGAGCAAAGCCGCAGACTTCGAAAAATCTTGAAAGACAAGGCACATGGTTCTGCAAACAACGGAGCGTACTTTGTGTGCGTAACTGCCGTTTGCGGGTTCACGCAACGCAGTAAGCAAAATCACTCCGTGCTTTTGCGGTTGTGCGACTTTTTCGACAGTCTGATGAGGATTCTTTTCAACAGGGGGAGGATATACATGAAAATCGAAGCACCGGCGGAAAACAGGATAATCATCGAGCTTTCCGCAGAGGATATGTCCGCGTTGAACATAACCTATGAGGAGATGGACTATTCAAACATAGAGACCCGACGCGTAGTCTGGACCCTGCTCGACAAGGCGGGGCATGTTCTCAACCGGGATATAGACCCCAGCGGCCGGATGGTTATAGAGGCTGTCCCCGCTTCGTGCGGCGGATGCGTGCTGAAATTCACGCTGTATCACAGCGACGCAGAATATACGCACTGCGCACGGGCAACCGTACATAGGGACAACAGTCTTTTCGTCTGCGAATTTTCTTCGCTCGATGACATTATGGACGCCGCAGTCTCTCTGCCCGGGGAGCTGACCTTCGGCTCAAGCGAAATATATGAGCTTGACGGAAAATACCGTCTGCTTTTCCGTCCGCTCTGCAACGGGGCAAGATGCCGTCTCTTGCTCAGCGAGTTCGGACATGAGCTGCCGAACGCGTCACTCAGCGCCGCGGACACACGGGAGCACTGGCGCTGTGTGATAAAAAGCGATGCCCTCGCAAAGCTCGGAGGAAAATATTTCTGCTGATATTATTGACCGCTTTGCGCCGCTTCTTTCATCTCTTTTATCGCCTTTGCGGGGTCGCTTGCCCCGAACACGGCACTTCCCGCAACGCATACCGTCACGCCGCTCTTTGCCGCGGCACCGATGGTGGCAGGGGATATGCCTCCGTCCACCTGTATTTCAATATCAAGACCTCTGCGCTCGCACTCCGAGCGCAGTTTTTTGACCTTTTCCAGCATCTGAGGCATGAATTTCTGACCGCCGAAGCCCGGCTCAACCGTCATAACAAGCACCATGCCGAGCTTGTCAAGATACGGAAAAACCGTCTCTATATCTGTTGCGGGCTTGACGCTCAGCGCAGCCTTGCAGCCTTTTGAGCGTATAAAATCTATTGTCTCGCCGGTCGGAGAATCCGACTCGATATGAAAAGTCAGAATATCCGCGCCCGCCGCGATGAACTCGCCGGCATAGCGCAGCGGCTCGCTTATCATCAGATGCACATCAAACGGGAGCTTCGTCTTGTCCCTTATGCTCGCGATAACGGGCGCGCCGAAGGTGATGTTAGGCACAAAATGCCCGTCCATAACATCGAGATGCAGCCAGTCGGAGCCTGCACTTTCTATCATTGAAGCCTGTTCACCCATGCGTGAGAAGTCCCCGGCAAGCATTGAAGCGGATATTTTCATCAAAATATATCCCGCCTTTCTTAATGAGATGTATACGACTTTGTATTATACCAATTATTTTGGATTTAGTCAATCTGCCGCGGGCTTTAATCAGCTTTACAAAAGCCTGCGATTATGCTATTATTTTACGGGGAAATCAATTAGAGAGATGATGCGCACAGCCGTTGCAGCGGCGGGCTTTGTCTCTGAAAAGGAGAATAAAAATGAATGTTTACGATTTTGACAACACCATCTATGACGGAGAGAGCTTTCTTGACCTTTTCTTCTTTTTCTTCAAGAAGGATCCGGCGCTTGTAAAGTATGTTCCCGCAGTCATGTCCGGGCTATACAAGTACACCAAGGGCACGATAAACGCCGAGGAGGCGCTCGGGGAATATTCACACATCATTGTGGAATATTACAACAGCCTTGAGGACTTTGACGCCGAGATAAACGAGTTCTGGGATTTGAACATGCACAAAATAAAAATGTTCTATTTCCGCCAGCGCCGTGACGACGATATAATTATCTCGGCAAGTCCCGACATGATGCTCGGCGAGATAATGAACCGGCTGAATATCAAGAACTATATCTGCAGTGAAACCGACGGCAAGGCATCGATAACCGACCTGTGTTTCCGCGGCAGAAAGGTTGAGATGTTCCGCGAAAAATATCCCGATGCGGTTATTGACAACTTCTACACCGACTCCGTAAACGACACTCCCTTGATGGAGATTGCCGAACATGCCTTTTTGGTCTCCGGCAACAAGATAAAGCAAGTAAAATAAGCTTGCGGTATAACAACCCACTCCCGGCTTTTCGGGCGTGGGTTGTTTTGCAGACAGAGTGACAAACTGTAAAAGGCTATGCCTATAGCAAAAGCTGTCGCAGCCTACGGTCTCGGAAATGTTTTTTTACAAAAAACGGGTTTAGTCGCCTATCGCAGAGAGCTACTTATAAGCGCTCCGGGCAATCACAGTTCACCGGTGCGAAGTATATAAACCCTTTGTCATTCTGAGGAACGAAGTGACGAAGAATCTTTGGAAATTAACAGATTCAAAAAAAAAGATTCTTCGCTGCGCTCAGAATGACAGCTTTTTCCGCATAAGATTTCACGTGGGCGGGTTAACAAATCGACTGCGTGAGAGTAAAACCGTCTCCTGAGCCTCGATTCATAAATTTTCACTCACTTCTTAATATGGCAGTCTATAACGCTTTCGTTTTTCAATATACCGAAGGTTACTCCGCTAAAGCGTCTCTGGCAAACCTTGCACCCATACGAAAGCCCGCGACAAAGCTCTCCTCCTCAAATGCTCCGTATGTCTTGTTCGATACTCTGACATATTCGACAAACAGTTCCCTGTCCTCACCCGTAAGCCTGGAGCACAGCAATTCCTCATTGCGGTCAATTATTTCAAGATTTTTCTTATTGTCCTCGACTGCCAGCCGTATTTCCAACTGCGGCTCAATTTTACCGAAGAACAGTTCTCTGATAATGTTTGACATGATTACACCTCCATTCTGCCAAAATATACAATCAATCGTATGTATAAGAATATTTTACAAACAAACGGTTGTGCAGTCAATACAAACGTTTAACTGTATGATAAAATCAGCACAGGAGACAAAAAAAGGATGTGCAGTTTGTGAAGTATCAACAAAGAATCAAAGATGTTCGAGAGGACAGGGATTTAAAGCAGGCAGAGGTAGCCAAAGTTCTGAACATGAAACAGCAACAGTATTCAAATTACGAAAGAGGTTACCGAAATCTACCGATAGAGCACCTCATAACCCTGTGCGAATACTATAACCTCTCTGCGGACTACCTTTTGGGGCTTACCGACGAGCCAAGACCGCTCAAATAATCAACAGGAGAAAGATAATGACAGGAATACTGCTTCTTGACAAGCCGCAGGGAATGACCTCATTTTCCGCCGTCTCCCGTGTGCGCAGAATAACGGGAGAAAAAAAAGCCGGGCACACCGGGACGCTCGACCCTATGGCAACAGGTGTTCTGCCTGTTCTGCTCGGCGGAGCAACCAGATTCTGTGAGCTGCTGCCGACACACGGCAAAACATATATTGCAGGGATGAAACTCGGCATAACCACTGACACGCTCGACATAACGGGCGAGATTCTGAGCCGCAGTGATTTCAGTGTCAGCCTCAATGATTTTGAACGGGCGCTGAACTCCTTCAACGGAACCGTTATGCAGAAGCCGCCCATGTACTCCGCCATCTCCCAAAACGGAGTGCGGCTTTACAAGCTCGCCCGTCAGGGAATCGAGGTTGAGCGCGAGAGCCGTGAGGTGACAATATCATCCAAGCTCCTCAGCGCCGATGAGGCGTCCGGAGAGTTCACAATAGAGACGGAATGTTCTGCCGGCACCTATATCCGTTCACTGGTTTCGGACATCGGCGAGGCTCTCGGCTGCGGGGCGGTCATGACCTCACTGCGGAGAACCAAGGCCAACGGCTTCGGTATAGAGCAGTGTTTCACCCCAGAACAGCTCGAGGAGCTGCGTATCAGCGAAAAGCTCGAAGATGCCGTCATACCCATTGAGTCCGCATTCTCATCTTTGAGAGAAATCACCGTCACACAGCCGCAGGCCGTGAGATTTTTAAACGGCGGCGCTCTGAGTGCAGACAGGCTCAGGCTTAATCTCTCCGTTCAGGGCGAACTGCTCAGAGTAAAATCCCCGGCAGGGGAGTTTCTCGGCATAGGAGAGGTGTCC
>SAMEA3663263__coassemble_86_pt1 | contig 32799 bp, 33 predicted proteins | sample SAMEA3663263__metabat2_low_PE_013 | metagenome-assembled genome bin SAMEA3663263 (sample SAMEA3663263) | pig gut metagenome | biome: pig gut; feature: pig-associated habitat; material: faeces | place: China | collected 2013 | reverse complement strand
GCATTAAGCGGTCTGCACTGTGCGCCACAGTCCGCCTGCCCGCCGCATGACCAAGTCAAAGGTTCGCTTTTATTTTATCAAAAGGGAAATGCATATGTACCGCGTGCTTTACAGAAAATGGAGACCTCAGACTTTTGAGGAAGTTGCCGGTCAGCCGCATATAACCGCCACTCTGAAAAACGAGCTTCTTAGCGGACGGGTGGCACACGCCTACCTGTTCACCGGTTCACGGGGAACGGGAAAGACCTCATGCGCAAAAATTCTTTCAAAATCCGTCAACTGTCTCGCCCCTGTCAACGGAAATCCGTGCAACGAATGTGAAATATGCAAAGGTATTGACAGCGGTGCGGTGCTCGATGTAATTGAAATCGACGCGGCGTCAAACAACGGAGTTGACAATATCAGAGACCTGCGTGACGAGGCAAATTTCACTCCTGTCAAATCGAAATACAGGGTCTATATTATCGACGAGGTTCACATGCTCTCAACCGGAGCTTTTAACGCATTGCTTAAAATACTTGAGGAGCCGCCGGAACACGTCATATTTATTCTTGCGACAACGGAGGTTCACAAACTTCCCGCAACCATACTTTCACGCTGCCAGCGTTTCGATTTCAAACGCATATCTCCTGAGGACATCTGCAAAAGGCTGCAATTTGTGGCTGAAAAAGAGAATATTGTTCTGGACAGCGACGCCGCCGCGCTTATCGCGAAAATAGCGGACGGAGCTTTGAGAGACGCGCTCTCTCTTCTTGACAGATGCTGCGCCGCAGATGAACATATAACCTCCGAAACCGTGACAAAAAGCGCGGGGCTTGCCGGTCGCGACTATCTTGCCAGGCTTTCAGACTGTATCATCAGAAAGGATTGTGCTCAAGCTCTCGGAATAATAAATGAGCTTCACATAAATTCCTGCGACATGGAACGCCTGTGTTCCGAATTCTTGTTTCATCTCAGGGATCTGATGATATCAAAAACAGTCAAAAACGCGGAAAATGTGCTTATCTGCACTGACGATGAATTAAACGGTCTCAAATCGCTCGGAAACAGGATTTCACTTGAAGAGCTTCTTTATGACCTCGAAGTCACGCAGAACGCACTTTCCGACATAAAGCGTTCGTCAAACAAGCGTATTCCTCTTGAGATGGCTTTTGTCAGAATGTGTTCAGACCAGCTTGATTCAGGCAGCGACGCTCTTTTGAAAAGGATTGCCGCACTCGAAGCAAAAATTTCCTCAGTTGAGTCTCTTGAAAATCAAAAGCCCGCTGCGGCCGAACCCGAGAAAACAGCTCCTGTTATTAAAGAACCTGTAAAACCTGAAAATGAAAAAATCTCTTTTGATGAAAGCAAAGCTGAAAAGTCCGATATTCAGCCCGAAAATCCAATCTCTGAGAACACAGAAAAAAATGAGGCTCCGACCTCTTCATCAGACACCGAACCTTTCACAAAATGGGCTGAGGTTATGGATGAATTAAGAAAGACCGATATGCCGCTTGTAGGAATCCTTAACGGCACAAGCGCATACACGAGAGATAATTTTCTTCTTATCAAAAGCGACAACCCGGCTCTTTCAAGCTTTATCAGAAAAGACCTTCACGCTTCATTTCTCTCAAAAGCCATAAGTGCCGTCACAGGCAGGCAATATAAAATAGGACTTTATAAAGCTCAAGAAAAAACATCTTCAAAAGACCCTCTTGAGGGACTTATGAAAAAAATAGAAGATTTTAAAAACAGTTAAAACATATTCCGGAGGTATTTTAATATGAAAGCAAGAATTCCCGGAGCCCAGCAGGGCTCAAACGCCAATATGATGAAAAAAATTCAGCAGATGCAGGAGGAGATGGCACAGGTTCAGGAGGAGGTTGAAAATTCCGAATTCACTTCATCCTCAGGCGGCGGAGCTGTTGAAGTAACCGTAAACGGCAGACATGAGGCAATAAGCATAAAGATGGATCCCGAAATTGTTGACCCTGAGGAAATTGAGATGCTTGAGGATATGATAATCGCCGCTTTCAATGAGAGCGTTCGCAAAGCAAACGATGCTATGGAGCAGGGTATGGAGAGAGCTAAGGGCGGACTCTCAATTCCCGGACTTTTCTGATAATATGGCTGAAAAAAACGCGGCGCCTCTCGCGCGCCTGATTGAACAATTTGAAAGACTTCCCGGAATAGGAAGAAAAAATGCTCAGAGGCTGGCATATTATATTCTTTCAATGCCGGAGGAGAAGGCGAGAGAATTCGCCTCCACAATAATTGAGGCGAAAGAAAAAATTCACCGTTGCCCGATATGCTGCGACCTGACCGATTCCGAGCTTTGCCCGATATGCAAAAGCCCGTCAAGGGATAAAAGTGTAATATGCGTTGTCGAAGACCCGAAAGCGGTTATGGCGATAGAGAGAACACACGAATTCGGCGGGGTATATCATGTTCTTCACGGTCTGATTTCTCCGATGAATTCGACAGGTCCTGACGATATCTGCATCAAAGAGCTTGTCGAAAGACTCAAAGACGGAACTGTCAAAGAGCTTATCATGGCGACAAACCCGACTGCTGAAGGTGATGTGACCGCTCTGTTTATATCAAAGCTCGTCAAACCTCTCGGAGTAAAAGTTTCACGTCTCGCCTATGGTATTCCGGTGGGGGCGGACCTTGAATATGCGGATAATTTTACACTGACCAAAGCTATTGAGGGAAGAAAAGAGCTGTGAAGTTTTCCACATTCTTTTAGTTTTCCACATATGGTTTTCAACATTTTCCTCAACATAAAAAAACGGCATGTGGAAAAGTCAAAGTTTTCCACTCACACTGAGGAAAAATCTGGAATTGGGATTTTTAAGCTTGTCAAGGCTTAAAGCAGTTTTTCAACAATTTTAACACCCTCTACTACTACTACTAAAAATATTATTTATTCATTCACTTAAAAGGGAGGATTTTTTATGAAATTCGTTTGCAGCACAGCGGATCTATCAGAAGCCTGTCTCAACGTTCAAAGAGCGGTTTCAACAAAGACTTCTATTCCCGCAGTCGAAGGCATACTTATAAAAGCGCTCGGAGGAGAGCTTATCCTGACAGGATATGATCTTGAATTAGGCATAAACACATCCATAAAAGCTTCGGTTGAGGAAAACGGATCAATTATAATCAATGCGAGAATACTGTGTGATATTTTGAGAAAACTTCCTGGTGAGACAGTACGCTTTGAATCTGATTCAAGACAGCTTGCAAACATTGTCAGCGGAAACGCAAAATATTCCCTTATCGGCATGAGCGCTGAGGAATATCCCGAACTTCCTTCCGTTTCCGGAGGATACCCCGTTGTTATCAATCAGGGAGTTTTAAAAGAAATGGTTCGTCAGACAATATTCGCTGTTGCCGTCAATGACAGCAAAGTTGTCCACACCGGAGTAAAATTTGAGATAGGTCAGCGTATAATAAAACTTATAGCTATTGACGGATTCCGACTTGCGGTCAGAAAAGAAGATATAGACTATGACGGAGAGGAAATTTCCTTTATAGTTCCCGCAAAGACACTTTCCGAAATAATGAAGCTTATGAACGATGATGACGGTGTGATTTCACTCGGAGTCGGAAAAAGACACATAGTTTTTGAGGTTGACGGATACAGTGTTGTTTCACGTCTGCTTGAGGGTGAATTCTTAAACTATAAGTCAGCTATTCCTCTCAACTGTTCAACAAAGGTCAGAGTTAACACCCGCGATATGATTAATTCAATAGACAGAGCGTCACTTATTATAAGCGAAAAATATAAAAGCCCGATAAAATGCGTATTTGAAAATAATCTGATAAGACTGTCGAGCGTTACCTCACTCGGAACCGCGAGTGACAGTGTCGGTGCTCAGATTGACGGCGAGAGTGTTGAAATAGGTTTTAACAATAAATATCTGACAGATGCTCTGCGTGTTGCTGACACTGATGAGGTTCGTCTTGAGCTGAACGGACCGGTATCTCCCATTATAATTCTCCCGCCGGAGGGTGACAGCTTTCTTTTCCTTGTGCTCCCGGTGAGAATAAAGACAGAATAATAATCTCATAAGAAAACAAGTGGTAATATGATAAAAAGAATAAAGGTAAGAGTTAAAGAAAAGCCAATAATCAAAAAGACGATTGATACTGATTTTATACGTCTTGACGCTTTTCTGAAACTCTGTGACGCCGTTGTTACCGGCGGACATGCGAAGTTTGTTATACAGAACGGCGAGGTAAAGGTGAACGGAGAGGTGAGCACCCAGCGCGGCAAAAAGATGCGCCGGGGTGATACTGCCGAGTTTGAAAATAAAATATACACAGTGGAATAATTTATGTATATTACCGAACACAGCGTCAAAAATTTCAGAAATCTTGAAAATATTTCGATTTCGCCAGACAAAGGAATAAATATAATTTTCGGTGAGAACGGACAGGGAAAAACCAATCTTATTGAAAGCATATGGCTTTTCACCGGCTGTCACAGTTTCAGAACCAGAAAAAATATTCAGCTTATACGCGAGGGCTGCGAAAGCAGCCGGCTCGATATAAGCTTTTTTGCCTTTGAACGGGATCAGACGGCGCAGATGGATTTGACGGACAAAAAAACCGTTCGCCTCAACGGTGTTTTGAAGGATACACCGCGCAGATTGATAGGAGAATTTCCAGCTGTGTTTTTCTCCCCGTCGACACTTTCAATAGTCAAAGACGGTCCGGGAGAGCGAAGAAAATTTATAGATATAGCGATAAGTCTCGTCAAACCAAATTATGCGGCGGCTCTCTCAAAATATATCAAAACTTTGTCAGAAAGAAATGCCCTACTTCGCCAGTACGCCGGAAGAGAAGCTGATGAAAATATCTTTTTTCCTTGGGAAGCTCAGCTTGCGGCGACAGGGGCAAGAATTTTGAAATATCGTTTTGAATATATAGATATGATAAAAACACAGGCGGCTGAGAGTTATTCGGCGATAACTGCCGGTCGTGAGAAATTTGAAGTCAGATATGAGACTTTTTATAAGGAGAACTCTTTTGATGAGGAAAAAGCGGCGAATCTGCTTTTTGAAAGTTTAATAAGTAACAGAGAAAATGATATCAGAAGGCAGTTCACCGGAACAGGACCTCACAAGGATGATCTTCAGCTTTATGTCAACGGAAAAAACGCGAGAATTTACGGCTCTCAGGGTCAGCAGCGCTCATGTGCGCTTTCACTGAAACTCGGAGAAGCCGCCATTCTTGAAAAAATAACAGGCGAAAGCCCTGTCATTTTGCTTGATGATGTGATGAGTGAGCTTGATGACGGCAGGCAGGAGCTGCTTCTTGAACTTATTTGCGGCAGGCAGGTTTTTATTACTTGCTGTGACCCGTCCCAGCTTCTCAGGCTTAATAAAGGAAAAGCTTTTGAAATAATAAGCGGCAGCGCACAGGAGATAATTTAAGGAGGATTTTTGAGTGTATCTTCATCTCGGTCAGGACACTGTTGTCAGCATGGATGAAATAATAGGAATATTTGACCTTGACACTTCAACTGTTTCAAAGTCAACGAGAGATTATCTCGCAAAGACCGAAAAGGACGGCAATGTTATAAACGTTTCAATGGACTTGCCGAAATCATTCATTGTGTGCAGCGGCAGAGACGGAAAAAAGCGTGTCTATATATCACAGATATCATCTGCAACACTTCTCAAGCGCACAAATTTTGTTGAAAGCATTTCAACGGTTAAAAACGGCGGAAAAAAGCAATAACAGCGATAAAAGAAAGCTGCATCAGACATTTTTATTGTCTGATGCAGTCTTATCATATCAGCTGTATTTTTATAAGATATCCTTTTTATAATATTTTATATATCCTATAATAATTCCGGCTAAACAGAATATAATTCCGACAGCTACCAATTTTCCGTCGAGGCTGAGATTTGAAACAATATCCGAACCCTCAGCATATCCGAACGGTGTTATATATTTTAGAAATTTTGCACTGTCTGTAAGATTTGCGATAATGTTGATGAAGTACATAACAGCAGCAATGCCGAGACCTATTCCGAAACTTCCTCTGTGCAGAAATGCTGAAATACCGAAGCATATACCTGAAATCTCTGCCTGTAAAATAAAATATGCTAGATGAAGCAGTAAAATTTCTTTCCATGGAATATTCTCGCCAACGGCGATAATTGATAAAACGGATATTATAAATACAAATATATTCATAACCAAAATTTCAAGCAAAACTGAAATGAGTTTTTCGGTTATAACGCTCACTCTGCTGACAGGGTGTGTGAGGAGAAATTCGGCAGTGTGATCTTTTTCTTCCTTTGAAAGTGAAGATATGGAACATATAGCCGCAAAAAAGGCTCCTCCGAGACCGAGAATATTGCCGCATTCTATAGCGTAAAAACCTGTCAGGGTTCCAAAGCTTATTTTATCCATTCCGAAAGCTTCAGTGAAGCTTCCCATAGAAGAAAAAATATCACTTACTTCATTCATTTCACTTTTCATTTCCGGAAATAAAAATATACATATCGCAAGCAAAAATCCTATTGCCACTGTCCAGACGGTAAGCGAGATTCTGTTTTGTTTGAGCTCATGCTTTATAATTGTCATCTGTATTATTCCTTTCTCTGTTTTTTAATCTGCTGCGTTCTTGTCTGAATAGTAATGAAGAAAGATTTCTTCAAGATCAGGCTCAGATATAGATATATCTTTAATATCATTTTGAGAAAGAACTTTCATCAAAAGGTTGAGATCTCCGCTGTAAAGAAAGCTCACGGAATCTTTATTCTGCTGAATGCTGCGGACACAGGACAGTGAACTTATGTCAATATCACCGTGAATTATAACTTTTTTTGCTGAAGTGTCAGAAAGAGCCTCAACGCTGTCGCAGGCAATGATTTTACCCTCTCTGATTATTGCGGCTCGGTTGCAATTGCGCTGAATTTCAGAAAGCACGTGTGAGGATAAAAATATTGATGTGCCCTGCTCGTTTCTCTCCCTGAGAATAGCGAAAAATTCTCTTTGCATCAGCGGATCAAGTCCGCCGGTAGGCTCATCTAGAATCAACAGCCGGGGATTGTGCTGAAGCGCGCACACTATTGCGACTTTTTTTCGGTTTCCAAATGACAGCTCGTCTACCTTTTTTGAGGTGTCAAGATCAAGTCTTTCGCAAAGCTTTGCGGCTTCTCTCTTACAGTCGGTTTTGCGCAAATCTGCTGAAAATTTTATGACATCTTTAACGCGCATACTCGGATAAAATACCGCTTCTGAGGGCAAATATCCCACTTCTGAAAGAATTGACTCTTTTTGTGAAATAATATCTTTTCCGAAAATTCTCGCGTTACCGCCGCTTGGTTTTATCAATCCTAAAAGCGTTCTGATAGTAGTACTTTTTCCGGCTCCGTTGGGACCGATAAATCCGAAAAATTCACCTTCCTTCACCGTTAAATCAAGGTTTACAATTCCTCTTGATTTTCCGTAGAATTTTGTAAGCCCGTTTGTTTCGATAGCATTCATTTTTTATCCCTCTTTTCGAAGATATATTTTTTTCCAAAATTCAATCATTTCTGTAAAATCTTTTTCCATTTTTTTAACGTTTATTGAACCTTTTTGAGTCATTTCCCAAAGATATCCCTCAGATGCCAGATACATTTCTCTGTACATCATTTTAATATCTATGCCTTCAACAAACTTTTCGGGATCGAGTTTTGCAAGAGCACCTGAGGCTTTGAAATTTTTATATTTTTTATAGCTTTTCTGAATGGCAGGACACACCGCCGGATCCTTTTCGTAAAAAGCTTTCACAACAAAAGCACCCATGTCCGGATATTGATGCATAATATTTATTTTTGCTTTCATGCCGAGATACATCATTTCAAACAAGTCGGTCTGCGTATAGCAACCGTATTCTGTAAGATATTTTATTGTTATCTCAGCGCAGTTTTCCCATAGAAACAGATAAAGCTCCTTTTTATTCTTAAAATAGTGGAAAAGCAGAGACTTGCTGATTCCGGCGGCGGCGGCAATTTCGCTCATGGGACTTTTCTTATATGAATTTTGTGAAAACACACGATATCCTGCATTTATTATCGCCTGTTGCTTTTCAGTCGGAAGTGAAAAAAATTTCTCATTCATTGTTTTTCCTCCATTGACCGCTCCGGTCAATTATAATTATACTCCGTTGACCGTTTTTGAGAAGACCTGTTTTTGCTTTTTGTATTAAGATTTAATAAAGATATTGAAAAAACTCCCAAAAAAAGTTTTTATCCTTTTTCGGGAGTTTTTTCATCTTTTAAGCTGTGAATGTAAGCAAACTGCTTATTTTCCGATGATTTCTTTTCCGCCCATATACGGTCTGAGAGCCTCGGGAATGTTTACTGTGCCGTCGGCATTTAAGTTGTTTTCAAGGAACGCGATTAGCATTCTCGGCGGAGCGACAACCGTGTTGTTGAGAGTGTGGGCAAAATATTTTCCGTTTTTGCCGTTTACTCGGATTTTAAGTCTGCGTGCCTGCGCATCGCCGAGATTTGAACAGGAACCGACCTCAAAATATTTTTTCTGTCTCGGCGACCACGCCTCAACGTCGATGGATTTCACCTTGAGGTCCGCAAGGTCTCCCGAACAGCATTCAAGAGTTCTGACCGGAATATCCAGTGAGCGGAAAAGGTCAACGGTGTTCTGCCAGAGCTTGTCAAACCACATCTTGCTGTCCTCAGGCTCGCAAACGACTATCATTTCCTGCTTTTCAAACTGGTGGATGCGGTAAACGCCGCGTTCCTCAATTCCGTGAGCGCCCTTCTCCTTGCGGAAGCAGGGTGAATAGCTGGTCAGAGTCTGCGGAAGGTTTTCAGGCTGTATAATCGTATCGATAAATTTTCCTATCATTGAATGTTCGCTTGTGCCGATAAGATAGAGATCCTCGCCCTCAATTTTATACATCATCGCGTCCATCTCGGCAAAGCTCATAACTCCTGTGACCACTTCGCTGCGAATCATGAAAGGCGGCACACAGTAGGTGAAACCCCTGTCAATCATAAAGTCGCGAGCATAGGAAATAACCGCGGAGTGAAGTCTGGCGATATCGCCCATGAGATAATAGAAACCGTTGCCGGCAACTTTGCGAGCGGAGTCGAGGTCAATGCCGTTGAATTTTTCCATTATCTCGGTGTGATAAGGAATCTCAAAATCCGGAACCTTGGGTTCACCGTAGCGCTTGATTTCAACATTTTCACTGTCGTCTTTGCCTATCGGCACGCTCGGATCAATGATATTCGGAATGACCATCATTATTTTCTTGATTTTTTCGCTGAGTTCCGCCTCAAGCCCCTCAAGCTCAGCGAGGCGCTTGGCGTTGGCGGTGACCTGAGCCTTCACCTGTTCCGCTTCTTCCTTTTTGCCCTGAGCCATTAATGCGCCTATCTGTTTTGAAATGCGATTGCGGCTGCCTCTGAGGTCATCAGCCTCCTGTTTTGCCGCACGGCTCTGCTTGTCAAGCTTAATAACCTCGTCAACGAGGGGAAGCTTGCTGTCTTGAAACTTCTTTTTGATATTTTCTTTTACAGCGTCCGGGTTCTCCCTCAAAAACTTCAAATCCAGCATTTGTATATCCTCCTGCAATAATTTTTAATAAAAAAACCCTCAAAAGAGCACTGCTCTTTCAAGGGTGCATATGCACGGTACCACCTTGGTTTTTTACTCGTCTCCTTAACGCGGAATACGCCGAAGCTCATCACTCCGATGCTCAGAAGCGGAATTCACACTGCGGACAAAAGGAGCTTGCAGCAAAACGCCCCTCTCTCTGGTTGCCCCAAAGCGTTTATATTCTTCGTCACAGCTTTTGTTCTATCATATCCGTCAGATTTTTGTTTATTATATACCCGCAAAAATTTAAAGTCAAGACTTTGTTTTATCAGGCACAAGATGTGCTTTTGTCAGAGCAAAAACGATGCTCGGAATAATTGCAAGCTGAATAATAATTCCGGGAAGAGCGGTCGCAAAGGACGCGGTAAGCCACACCTTAAAAGAATAGTTTCCTGCAGAAAAAATGAGAGCATTTGCTATTCCGTTGAATATTCGCCCGGCAAGCATGGCTGTAATAAGACTTATGTAAAGACTGAGATAAAGATTTTTAGTTCTTATAAATTTCATCATAATTCCGGCTATAGCTCCGTAAACTGCAAGCTCAAGCATCATTGACGGCAGAAATGACATCAGCGGCATTCCTGTTATCAGCGATGAGAGCAGAGGACCGACAAGCCCGCACAACAGTCCGAACGGCCAGCCGCAGATAAGCCCACACAGCAGCACCGGAATATGCATGGGACAAAAGATTTTTCCGGCGTTCTGAACGGCGTGAAAAGCTATCGGAAGAACGACGCACAGAGCGATGCAGAAAGCGGTTATGACTGATTTTTTGAGCGATTCCGATTTTTTCATGTCTTCTCCTTTTAAAACAAAAAGCCGCAGAGTGTCCGCTTTCTTCGGAAAGCGGAATTACCCTCGCGGCAATGATGTTAAAAAATATTTTTATATTAAAAATTCTCTTCTGAGAAAATCAGATTCTTCATGAATCTGTCAATATTATAGCTGTTATGTTAGAGAAAATCAAGAGCAAGAAGCGATTTCGGCAATAACGTATTGTATGAGCTTTCCGACAGAGAGGTCGGGAACGCCCGCGACAATATTATCGCAATGGTTTATGGGAATAAGGATACGTTTTGCACGGCTCTGACCGACTGCGACAGCCATGGCCGGAGTTATCTCGCCGAAAAGAGAATCCGCAATAACAATTCCGACAGGACCGATGATTATATCGGCCTTTCTGCATCCGACAATGACGGCGTTTTCACCCGTGGCGGCGATGTCGGCCCCGGCCTTGAGCATTGCGGAGGAGGCTGCGCTGTTGGTGCCGACCGCAGTGACACTGTGTTCGGGAAAATTCTGTTTGATCGCAGCTATAACCTGCCTGCCTATGCCGCCGCCCTGACCGTCTATAACAAGAATATTCATAACATCCGACCCTTTAAACTTATATTCAGCACCTCAATTATACAATATGTCTGCTGACAAATCCACAAAAATTTATCTTTCCGCACGCTTCATCATGCTATCTGCGATACTTTGCGCAAGAGAGTCGGTCTGTGAAAAGTCCATAGCGGAAATGTATATTTCTTCAAGCTCATCATGGATTTTCTTCGCCTCTCGCAGAGCTTCCAAAGCCTCATCGATAAATTCACCGCACGCCTTTTTTGTAAAACTCAGACGTGAATGTTTTGAGCGCAGAGCCTGCCTGTCGGTAAAACGGGTACAGCTTATTTTTTTTACCTCACCCAATCCGAACTGATGGAATCGGTTTGAGGTGACAAAGCCGAGACGCAGTGACGGAATTACAAGGTGCTCAAGCTCATTTGAGTCGGAGAGCGGACACAGACTGCTTATCACGTCAAGCCCTGACGAGAGGGCATAGCGCCTTATCAATGACAAAAGCAGCGGAGCGCAGGCGGCGTTTTCGTCCTCGATAACATAAAATCTGTCACACAGCTCGAGCAGCTTCTCATGGCGCAGGAGAATACCGTCCGGCGTGGGAGCAGAGATGAAACGGTGGCTTTCCGTGCCGATTTTTCCGTTGGGAGCACCGAACTCACGGGCGGAGAGACGTGCGGCAAAGCGCCTGATTTTTTCTTCATCTATGCATTCAAGAGCTATTCTGGTGATATCCGAGTGCAGCATGGAGGCAGCCTCAAGAAATCTGCGGCATCTGCGGTGGCAAGCGGCGTTCTCATCCGTGAGCCGGATAATGCTCTCTTTCTTATCCTTCAAAGCTTCCCCGTCCCAAAGCTGACCGAGATTGACAATTTCCTCCGAGGCGCCCGGATATTTCGGCTCGATAACATGCGGCGAGGTGCCGTCGGCAATGCAGCAGTTCAGAGCAGGCACGATAACTCCATCGAGCGATGAGGGGTCGGAGGAACAGAAAATGCACTCGTTTTCAAACCCGTTTTCAGTCAAAATATTGCTGATTTTTTTCATCAGCGTGGATTTTCCCGTACCCGGACCGCCTTTGATTATGTAAGCATAGCCGCCCTCATGCGGAGAATACAGCTCGCTGAAAAAAGAACGAAAGCCGGCAGGGGAGCTGCATCCCAAAAAGAAACCGTTCAAAGCTTTATCCATAAAAATCCCTCCGGAAATATAAGAGCTTGCAGCGCTGAACACAGCGTCACATTACAGAATATTCCGGAAAGCCTGTTTTGTTACCGAAAAAAGCTCACGAAGCACCGGAGTGTTTCGTGAGCTGAAAGATTTAAACAATCAAAACGATGAGGCGAACCTGAAGCCGAGCTCCTCGGCATTTTTTATATCCTCGTCAGAGGGAACAAATGTTACTTTCATTCCGTCCTCAAATACGGACATCCTCAGTCCGTTGAGCCTTGATATGATATTCGGCACCGCTTCGCCGCTCCAGCCGTAAGAGCCGAACACCAGAGCCGGGCGCTTCTTGGAATTGATGGCATCGACGTGGCTTAAAAGCTCCCACACCGGTGCAACGGCGTCCGAGTTTATTGTCGGAGAACCGATGGCAAAGGCCGAACAGGCGTTGAGTCTCGCCTGAAGTGACGACATATCGCACGAGTTGATATCAACAGCCTCACTCACTGCGTTTGGCTTGGCTCGGAGTATACCCTTGCTTATCGCCTGCGCGAGCTTTTCGGTGTTGCCGTATGCCGAGCAGTAAAAAACTGGAATATCTTCGGCAGACGGAATATCCGCGCTCCACTGCGTATAGAGGCTCAAAACCTTATCAAGCTTTCCGTCCCTTGTAAGGACGGGACCGTGGCTTGTGCAGGCGTTGTTATAGTCAAGCTCCGAGAGTTTTTTCAGACCTGCTCTGACATATGACTTGAACGGTCCGAAAATTGCATCGAAATATCCCCTAAGCGCGTCAAAATATTTTTCGGGATAAGTTACCAGCGTGTCAATGATATAGGGCTCGCAGTAGTGAGAACCGAGCAAATCACAGGTGAACACGGTCTTTTCCTCTTCACAATAGGTGAACATGGAATCCGGCCAATGGAGAAACGGCGCAGAAATAAATCTGAGGGTCGCTCCACCGAGGTCAATGCTGTCGCCGTCCTTTGCAATGATAACGGGAAGATCATCCCTGTTTGTTATACCTTTGAGGTAAATGCTGCCGGCACGGCTGACGCATATTTTTGCATTTGGGCACAAATCCAAAAGCTCTTTGAGCGCGCCGGAGTGATCAGGTTCGCAGTGGTTGAGCACGATATATTCGATTTCACCCGGATCACAGACACTTTTTATGGTCTCTACATATTGTGAAAAAAATGTGGCGTGAGCAGTCTCGATAAGTGCCGATTTGCTGTCGCCTTTGACAATATATGAGTTATAGCTTGTGCCGTAGTCGGTTTTCATAACCACATCGAAAATTCGCATGGCTGGGTTGAGAACCGGGACGGCGATTATTCTGTCTGTAATTTTAACTGCGGACATTCTAATCATTCCTTTTCTGAAAATTATTCTTCTTCAAACATATCCTTGCCAACTGCGCAGAGCGGGCAGACAAAGTCGTCCGGCAGATCCTCAAATTTTGTGCCGGGGGCAATGCCGTTGTCAGGGTCTCCTGCGGCCTCGTCGTATACATATCCGCAGACTGTGCAAACATATTTCTTCATAAAAAACATCCTTCCTGAATTTAGTTATAAGATAAGCCTATCTTATTATTGACATTATAACCCTTAAATAATATAATAACTGTTGCAAATGCAACAAATAAGGGTGATTTTTTGAAAAAAGATGATATTATGCTGTTCAACGGCATTGACGAAAAGGAAATCAAACGGATTATGCAATGTTTAAATGCATATGAGAGCAGCTATTCGGCGGGTGAAACGTTAATTGACTTTTCATCGGACAAAAAAAAGTTCGGAATAGTGCTAAGCGGAAGCGTTTCCGTTGAGCGAACAGATGAACACGGAAGCCGTTCGCTGTTGGAAGTGGCGGAGCAGGGAGAAATCTTCGGCGAAGGTTTTTTGTTTCAGGACGTATTCGGAGACAGTATCACGGCTGTGTGCGGTGAGCCGTGCAGGGTGTTGTTTTTGAGCTATGACCAGATATCGAAAAGATGCACAAAAGCCTGTGAATCCCATTCAAAGCTTGTTGAAAATTTGTTTTTTCTCATGGCGCAAAAGATGCTGCTTTTAAACCGCAGACTGGAAATTTTGAGCTGCCGAGGAATCCGCGCGAAGCTGATGAGTTTCTTTTCATTGTGCTCAGCTCAAAGGGGAAGTGTCAGCTTTGAACTGCCGTTTTCCGTCACGGCGATGGCGGATTATCTTTGTGTTGACCGCAGCGCTATGGTTCGTGAGATGAAGCATATGCGGCAGGAGGGGCTAATAGAGAATACCGGAAGACAGATAACACTTTTGAAAGCTTGAGGAAACGGCGCTGCGCCGGTCTGGTCGGCTTTTATGTTTTGATTTTTCAGAAGTTTTGACTGTTGACATTTTCCTAAAATCCATGTAAAATATTCGCTGTACTCACAAAGGTTGCAGTCAATATTTTCGGGGTGTAGCGCAGTTGGTAGCGCGCCTGCTTTGGGAGCAGGATGCCGGGGGTTCGAGTCCCTTCACTCCGACCAAAATTGCGGATTGACCGCAAGAGAGCCGCAAAAACAACATTGTTTTTGCGGCTCTCTTTTTAAAGGAATGTGCCTGTCGTTATCGAAAGGTTAACGGCGTAAGCGAAAAGCGTATCGGTGAACAAGGATAGAGGCATCAATCCTTGAAACACATCTCTGAGCGAGCGTGAACGCAAAACATATGAGGGGGAGAAGGCAATGTTCAGAAAAGTATATACAAATGCGGAGGAGTTTAAGGCACAGAATGAAGAGCTTGGTCTTAATCTGCCTTATTCGGAGGATGTCTCCGTGCTGGGCAAGGAATTAAAGGTCGGCGGCAAAATTGTCCCCAACCGGCTCGCCTGTCAGGCAATGGAGGGTTGTGACGGCACTGCGGACGGCTCCCCCGATGAATTGACTGTCCGCCGTTACGACCGTTTTGCAAAGGGCGGAGCGGGCATGATTTGGTTTGAGGCAACCGCCGTAATGAAAGAAGCAAGAGCCAATCCGCGGCAGTTGTATATTCATGAGAGTAATTTAGACGATTTCAAGCGTGAGGTGGAGCGAATCAAGGAAACCGCCCTGAAGGAAAACGGATATGAGCCGGTGGTAATTATGCAGGCAACCCATTCCGGCCGCTACAGCAAGCCCGAGGGCAGGCCGGCGCCGCTTATAGCCTATAATAACCCTATTTTTGAGAAAGAAAATCCAATCTCTCCCGAGCGTATTGTTTCAGACAGCTATATCGACACTGTGAAAGATGCCCTCGTAAAGGGCGCCGTGCTTGCGGAAAAGGCAGGCTTTGACGGAGTGGATATCAAGGCTTGCCACCGCTATCTGAATTCAGAGCTTCTCTCCGCCTATAACCGTCCGGGAAAATACGGCGGAAGTCTTGAAAACCGCACCCGTCTGCTCAGAGAGGCAATTGCAGGCGCAATGGAAAGCTGCGGTAAGGATTTTATTGTTTCCTCCCGCCTGAACGTGTATGACGGATTCCCTTATCCCTACGGATTCGGTGTGAAAAATGACGGAACTCTCGGTTTTGATTCCGCAGAGCCTGTGTGGCTGTTAAAACAGCTTCGTGATATGGGCGTAGAGCTGCTGAATATCACCATGGGAAACCCGTATTTTAATCCGCATGTAAACCGCCCCTTTGCCGTGGGCGCTTATACGCCTGAGGAGCATCCTCTGGAGGGGACAGCACGGATGCTCAACGGCATTGCCGAGCTTAAGCGTGAAGTCCCCGAGCTGAAACTTATCTGCTCTGCCGTGTCTTTCCTCGGCGTGGCGGCTCCCCATGTGGTGGCGGCGTTTGTGGAACAGGGCGACTTTGATATCGGCGGCTTTGGGAGAACCGTTTTTGCCTATCCCGATTTTGTAAAAGACATTCTCACAAAAGGCGCCATGGATAAAAATAAGATTTGCATTTGCTGCTCAAAGTGCACACAAATAATGCGTGCTCCCGGAGGAACGCCCGGATGTGTGATTCGTGACAGGGATGTCTATATGCCGCTGTATCAAAAATATGTAGCAGAAAATTCAGGTAAGAAATAAGAGAAAATAGTGAAGAGGTTCGGTAATTTTGTCTACGGCAAAATTTATCATAACTATATATTGCGTTTCTGTGACTTGAGAAAGGAATGGTCATAAATATGAAAAGGGTTGCGCTTGTGACCGGCGCTGCCGGCGGCATCGGCAGAGCATCTGCCGAAATCCTGCTGAAAAACGGCATCGCGGTGGCGGGACTGTCCCGCCGTCCGGAAATGACAGCTCCTCCCGAGGGCGATTTCCTTTATGTGTCCGGAGATATCGGCTGTAAAGAGGACAGAGAGCGGTTTGTTCAAACGGCTCTTGAGCGTTTCGGGAGAATTGATATTTTGGTGAACGTGGCGGGTGTGGCGCCGAAAATCCGCTCCGATTTGCTGGATATGACGGAGGACAGCTTTGACTACGTTATGAATATAAACACAAAGGGCACGCTGTTTCTCACGCAGTCCGTTGCGAAGGAAATGATTAAAAACGAGGGAAGCCAAAAGGGCTGTATCGTCAACATTTCCTCCGTCTCCGCCTATGCCAGCTCAACAAACCGCGGAGAATACTGCATCTCCAAGGCAGGAGTGTCCATGATAACAAAGCTTTTTGCCGACCGCCTGGCAGAGTACGGAATTGCGGTCAATGAAATCCGTCCGGGTATCATCGCTACGGATATGACGGCTAAGGTGCAGGAAAAATATGACCGTCTGATTGACGACGGTCTGCTTCCTATCAAGCGTTGGGGTAAACCGGAGGATGTTGCAGCCGCCGTGTATGCGCTGTGCGGAGATTTTCTCCCCTACATGACGGGGCAGTCTCTGGATATTGACGGAGGCTTCCATATTCAAAGACTGTAAAGGATATTGCAGACAATGAGTATTAAAACATATCATTTCGATGCTGTGGTGGTGGGCACCGGAGCGGCGGGCTATAACGGCGCCTGCCGCATAATGCAGGAAAACCTAAAGTCCGTGGCAATCGTCACGGAGGATACATATGCCGGCACCTCACGCAATACCGGCAGTGACAAGCAGACCTACTATAAGCTCGGTCTCGGCGGCGACAGCCCCGACAGCGTCCGGCAGATGGCGCGCAATCTTTTTGAGGGCGGCAGCGTGGACGGAGACAACGCGCTGTGTGAAGCTGCGCTGTCGGTGCGGTGCTTCATGAATCTGTGCGAGCAGGGAGTCCCGTTTCCTGTAAACCGTTATGGGGAATATGTAGGCTACAAAACCGACCATGATCCGTATGCGCGCGCAACCTCCGCCGGTCCTCTGACCTCCCGTTTTATGACGGAGGCGCTGGAAAAACAAGCGCAAAGACTTCAAATCCCGATTTTTGACGGTCTTTTAGCGGTTGAGGTGCTGAAAGATGACTCAGGTGTTTGCGGACTTGTATGCATAGAAAAGAGCACGGGAGAATTTACTGTGTTCCGATGCGGCAGTGTTTTGCTTGCGACAGGCGGTCCCGCCGGAATTTACGCCGACAGTGTCTATCCCGAGTGTCATACCGGCTCAACAGGACTGGCACTTTCCGCCGGAGCGTCCTTGCAGAATATGACGGAATGGCAGTATGGACTGGCATCTGTAAATCCCCGGTGGAATGTATCGGGTACATATATGCAGGTGCTGCCGCGGTTTTTCTCCGTGGATGACAGCGGAGCGGAGCATGAGTTTTTGCTCGATTTCTTCAAGGAGCCTTATGACGCGCTGTCCGCAGTGTTCCTTAAAGGCTATCAATGGCCGTTCGACAGCCGGAAAGTTCTGAACGGTTCCTCTGTGATTGATTTGCTGGTATACAGAGAGATGGTTTTGCGAAAGCGCAGAGTGTATCTTGATTACCGGAAGAATCCGTTCGGTATGACTGAAATTGATTTTGAAAAGTTATCTCCGGAAGCTTACTCCTATCTGCGAAACGCGGAAAGCTGTTTTGGCACTCCCCTGCAGCGGCTAAAAAAGATGAATCAGCCTGCCATCGACCTGTATCTCAGCAAAGGCTCGGACATCGGTACAACGCCTCTGGAAATCGCGCTGTGCGCACAGCACAATAACGGAGGAATTGCGGTGGATATATGGTGGCAGACGGAAATTCCCGGTCTGTTTGCGGCAGGAGAATGTGCCGGAACACACGGCGTCAGCCGCCCGGGCGGAAGCGCTCTGAACGCGGGGCAGGTCGGCTCTCTGCGTGCCGCTCAGTATATAAGCGCAAAGGGAAGAGAATTGCCCGATGAGACTTCTTTTGAGACTGCGGCGAAAAAAGCCGTGAAGCGTCACCGTGCGTTTTGTCGGAAGCTGCTCGGAAAACCGGATAACACGGAAAGTAAGATTAATTATTCACGCCGCCGTATGAGTGACTGCGGCGCGGCAATCAGAGAGCCTGCCGCAACGACAAAGCTTTTGAAAGAGGTTCGCTCGGAATTGAACACCTTTGAGCAGAATGTGGGTGTCGGTTCCGAAAAAACGCTGTGGAAAGCATATAAGCTTAAGGACCAGCTTTTGACGCAGTATGCCGTGCTGACCGCGCTTGCGGATTATTCCGAAGAGGTTGGAGTCACAAGAGGCTCTGCTCTTTACATGAATCCGCGCGGAGAACTCAGAGGGGGTCTGGAGGAAATGTTTCGGTTTTGTCCCGACTCGGGCGAGACGGCTGGGAAAATTCAGCAGGTCCGGCTGATGTCTGACGGGGGCTGTGCGGTTTCATGGAGAGAGGTACGCCCTATTCCCGATGACGGTGACTTTTTTGAAAATGTCTGGCGGCAATACCGTGAGAATAAAAATATTTTTTGATGGGAGGAGTTACTATATATCGGCTTGGATTGGTGTCTGTCTCTTTTCGGAGCAGTTCTCCGGAAGCCGTCCTTAAGGCGGCAAAGGAGGCGGGGCTTTCCTGTATCGAGTGGGGAAGCGACATTCACGCCCCCTGCACCGATGAAAAGCGTCTGCGGGAGATAGCATCGCTTCAGAGAGAAGAGGGACTTACCTGCTGTTCCTACGGAACCTATTTCCGTCTGGGGCAGGATAACCCGGCGGAGCTTACGGAATATATAAACGCGGCTCGGATTCTGGGTACTGATATTCTGCGTCTGTGGTGCGGAACAAAAGGCTCCGACAAGTATCCTCCGGAGGAGCTGGAAGCGCTGTATGATGATTGCCGTGCCGCAGCGAAGCTCGCACTGGAAAGCGGAGTGACTCTCTGTATGGAGTGTCATAACGACACGCTTACCGACAGGAAAGAGTCTGCGCTGGCGCTGATGGAGGCGGTAAATTCTCCGTCCTTCAGGATGTATTATCAGCCGAATCAGCTGCGTACAACGGAAGAAAATACGGCGTATGCCCGATTAATGGCTCCCTACACGGAGCACGTCCATGTTTTCAACTGGGATTGCCCGAACGGCGGACCGTTGGAGAAATATCCTCTGGCAGACGGCGTTTCGCAGTGGACTCGCTTTTTGGAGGCATTGCCCGGAGAGCGGACGCTGCTGCTGGAATTTATGCCGGATGACCGGCTTGAAAGCCTAAAAACCGAAGCTGACGCTTTGAGAAAGATTGCAGGTGAAAGCAGATGAAAAGTATTATGCTGTGTGGCGATCCGGGCACACCGGAAAGGGTTTATGCACCGGAAACACTGGAGCAGCTCTATGAAATCGCGGATCTGGACCGCAGATTTTACGGTAAAGCAGATGTATTGAATAATCCTGAGGAATTTAAGAATGTGGAGTATGTGTTTTCCACATGGGGTATGCCGGTATTCAGCGAGGAAGAGATAAGGAGAGTTTTTCCCCGCCTGAAATGTGTTTTTTATGCAGCAGGCTCCGTGCAGGCTTTTGCCCGTCCTTTTTTGAACTGCGGAATCAGGGTGTTCAGTGCATGGGCGGCAAACGGAGTGCCCGTGGCGGAGTATACCGTGTCGCAGATAATTCTTGCCAATAAGGGCTTTTTTGCCTCCGCGCGCCATATGAGTTCCGGAGATGTCCGACGGGCAAATGAGATCAAGGAGAAATATCCGGGAAACTACGGTGCGAGCGTGGGTATTATCGGCGCCGGAATGATAGGAAAGATGGTTATAAGGATGCTGAAAGGCTATAATCTTCGGGTAAAGACCTTTGATCCTTTCCTGTCGGATGAACAGGCTTTGGAGCTGGAGGTTGAAAAATGCGGATTGGAAGAGCTGTTTTCCACATGTCAGACCGTATCTAATCATCTGGCAAACAATCCGCAGACCGTGGGTATGCTTGACGGACATTTATTCCGTTCCATGCTGCCTTACGCAACTTTTCTGAACACCGGCAGAGGCGCGCAGGTGGTAGAAGATGATTTAGTGCAGGTGCTGACCGAGCGTCCGGACATCACCGCCATATTGGATGTGACCTTTCCTGAGCCGCCCGAAGAGGGGCACGCATTTTATCGGCTTGCGAACTGCATTTTGACGCCCCATATTGCCGGAAGCAGCGGTGACGAGGTTTGCCGTATGGCGAAATACATGGCGGAGGAATACAAGCTGTGTGTCGCAGGAAAGCCGTGCCGCTATGAAGTATCGTTAAAAATGCTTGAAACCATGGCGTGATTTGCAGAGGACAGTTATTAAACATTTTACAGTGCATCTGAAAAACGAAATTACAGATAATTCTGTCTTACAGGAGAAAAACGATATGGACACTTTCTATTTCACACAATCCTTTATTGATGAATTGAAAACAACTGAAACACCCGTCTTGCGTGAGCTGCGTGACCGCGCCTTGGAGCAGGCAAAGAAAGCCCTCTTAACCGAAGTGTTGACCGAGGATAAGGTCGCTTATCACGGGGACGAAACGAAATATGAGAATCTGCATGAAAACTACGGCGATGCGGCAGGTCCCTTTGAGAACAGCATGCCGCTGCTTGGGTTCGGCTACTGTTATACCGGAGAAGAAGCCTACTTTGAAAAGGCAAGAGAACTGATGATGACCTATGCCGGCTATAAAAAATGGCACGGAAAGGGATGGTCCGGAAGAGGGGAGCTTATCACCGGACATTTCTGCGTGGGAATGGCTTTCGGTTATCTGTTTTTTAAAGATAAGCTCACAGAACAGGAACGGGAATATATTGTCCGCAACACCTACGAAAAGGGTATTCTCACACAGATAGAGGACTGGATAATCCCCGGCACCAAGCTCCATGCCTTTGACACAATGGGGCACAACTGGTGGCCGGTGTGTGTGTCGAGCGGAGCGTTGGCTGCGATTGTGATGAAAGACGAACTGCCGGATGGCGAGCGTTTGGCAAGGATTGCTGCTCGCGGACTAAAAGAATGGTTTGCTTATGCAGGCAATCCGATAAACGGAAAACCGGCAACGCTTGACAACGGCGCATATTATGAGAGCGTCACATATTTTAATTATGCCATGTCTGAATATATGCGCTTCGCAGACATATACGAAGCAATTCTCGGACAGCGGCCGTTTGATGATAAAGACATTATATATAAGACCTCTGAGTTTGTGCTTCAATGCATTTATCCGTCTGACAAAGAGAGTTATTATTTGCCTTTCGGCGATACCGACGGAAAAGGAATGCTGACCTCCGTCCTGTATATGCTTCACAGCTGTCCGGAGCTTGAAAGGCTGCGCTGGTATGTGCAGAGCTGTGTCCACTGTGAGGATTCGGCTGTTTTAACAAGACTGCTGTTTTATCACGATTTATATGAGGGAGAGGTCCGGGCACCTGAAAAAACCTCCGCTTGCTATGACAAAAACGGTTGGGCGGTATTCAGAAACAGCTATGAAAAGAACGGACTTATGCTTGCGGTTAAGTGCGGCGACACCTGGAACCATGCTCATGCCGATGCCGGTCACTTTGTCTTTTATCGGAACGGCGTGCCGGAAATCTACGATCCCCTGTGCTGCAATTACGGGCATGAAATGTATCATAAGTATTATCTCATGTCTCAGGCTCACAATGTGGTGCTCTTCAACGGAAAGGGTCAAAACGGCATGGATATTCACGTCCCCGTACGATGCAGAGGACAGCTCTATAATTTCACGGATGAGCCGGGTTTCCGCTATGTGGCGGCGGACGCCACCGGTCCCATGGGACGGTATTTCAGGCGTCATCTGCGGCACTTTTTGTGGCTGGAGGAATTTATACTTATTTATGACGATATTGAGACTTATGAGCCGGGTGAAGTGAATTTCCTGCTCCACGCGGAAAAGGATAACTGTTTCCGTATGATGACCGACTGCACGGTTACGGAGTGTGCCGGATATCGCGGTCACGATCTGACGCCCGACAAATATCTGTCATATAATCAGCCTGTGGGAGAGAATCACCGCGTAAAATTTATTTCGGTTCTGCTTCCCGATGAAAATCTTACTCCGGAGCTGACAAAAATCGACAACGGCTACAGACTGACCTGCGGAAACACAAAGGTTTATATAAACGCCACAACAGACGGCAGTGTGATGAACCGCAACTGCATCAATGTCATGGACGGCATAACCTCCGATGCCGTCATTGTTGTAAAAAAAGATAACAAATACGGTGTGGTTAACGGCAGCATCGTGAGAGAGAACGGAGAAATCAAGCTCGACACGCTCACACGCACAAACGGCTGGACGGATTCAAAAACTGAAGGCTGGTTGATGGATGCGGTGAAGTAACAGCGAGATTTATTGAAGGCATGCATCAATGCGCAAGCCCGTATCGGGAGAGCATTGAGCGCGCCCTCACGGACTCCCTATTCCATCTCCTCATGCGAAAACATCCCCTTATACGCCTGACTTCAAAGTTTCGGGACGTATAAGGGGATATTTTTTATAACGGAGTTCGGATGCTTCCGTGCAAAAAGCTCAGATTCACCGAGCAGACAGCCGTCAAGGAAAGACAGGGAGGAGGTTACCCGGTCAGTTGGTGTAAGACAAAAGAAATCCCGGTGCGTGGATTTTCATCCCCGCACCGGGATTTTTCTATGACCGCATATCTGACCGCTTGCCGTTTCGGATATCCAAAAGCGGAGAATGAGGGGAACTTGAAGAACGCTGATTTTGGAGAGGAAAGAATCAAAAATAGTTATAATTATATCCTGATTGTATCACAACGGTTACCCCAATAATGAAAAGGTGCAGTCGCGTAAAAAAGGGATTGCTGAAATAAAAGTTTGGGAGGAACTTTTTATTTGATTACTGCGTCAAAGCCGCGCTGAAGGTCGGCGAGAATATCGTCAATATGCTCGGTGCCGATGGAAAGACGAATGGTATTCGGCTTTATACCCTGATCCTCCAGCTCAGCTTCGGTGAGCTGGCTGTGGGTCGTGGTTGCCGGATGGATTACCAGGCTTTTGACATCGGCGACATTGGCGAGCAGAGAGAAAATCTGCAAGCTGTCGATGAACTTGTGCGCCTCTTCAACTCCGCCCTTGATTTCAAAGGTGAAAATTGATGCTCCGCCGTTCGGGAAATATTTCTGATAAAGCGCATGGTCGGGATGGTTGGGCAGCGAGGGGTGGTTGACATGCTCAACCTGCGGATGGTTTGAGAGAAACTCCACAACCTTTTTTGTGTTTTCCGCATGGCGCTCCAAACGCAGTGACAGAGTTTCAACCCCCTGCAGAAGCAGGAACGCGGCAAAGGGTGAAATTGTTGCCCCCGTGTCGCGGAGCAGAATAGCACGGATATAAGTGACAAAAGCTGCGGGACCGACCGCTTTAACAAAAGATACACCGTGATAACTCGGGTTCGGGTCAGCGATTGCCGGATATTTGCCGGAAGCGGCCCAATCAAAATTACCGGAATCCACTATAATGCCGCCGAGCGTAGTGCCGTGCCCGCCGAGAAATTTGGTGGCGGAATGCACCACGATATCCGCGCCGTGCTCAATGGGTCTGATAAGATAGGGTGTGCCGAAGGTGTTGTCCACAACAAGCGGCAGACCGTGCCTGTGCGCAAGCTCCGCCAGCGCGTCTATATCGGGGATATCGCTGTTGGGGTTGCCGAGCGTTTCTATGTAGATGGCTCTTGTGTTATCCTGAATGGCGGCTTCAACTTCGCCGAGGTCATGAATATTTACAAAACTCGCGGTGATGCCGAAGTTCGGAAGGGTGTGAGCCAGAAGGTTATAGCTTCCGCCATAAATTGTTTTTTGAGCAACAATATGACCGTTGTTTTGCGCGAGCGCCTCAATGGTATAGGTGATTGCCGCAGCACCGGAGGCCAAAGCCAAGGCGGCTACGCCGCCCTCAAGAGCCGCCACGCGCTTTTCCAAAACATCTTGGGTTGAGTTGGTCAGACGTCCGTAAATATTGCCCGCGTCCGCAAGACCGAAGCGGGCGGCCGCATGCTCGCAGTTGCGAAAGACATATGAAGTGGTGGCATAGATGGGAACCGCACGTGCATCGGTTGCGGGTCGGGTGTTTCCTGACCTACATGGAGTTGAAGTGTTTCAAATTTATAATCAGATATAATCATTATTTCCTTTCGATTTTGGATTTGATGTTGTTTTAAAGAAAAAACTGGTCTCTCTAAAACATCACATTCGTCCGGATCGAAAATTTGCTCTGATGAGCTTTTGAAAATGTTTTTTCATGATTGTTACCTGCCTTAAAATAATGAACCGGGGGACTCCGATGAAGTCTCCCGGTTTGAAGCAATGCTATAAACGCTTCATTTAAGCGGCACAGTTTTTTCCTGTGAGACGGAGAACTTATCGGATACGGACGTGCGAAAAGCCATGCACATGCAGCAGTTCCACATGCACATATCCATCATCGTATCAGAAGCAAAATTAAACTTCTTCATGGATGTTCTCCTTTCTCTCGACTTACCTACCGTTTAGATGGTTGTATTATAATACTTATTACCTACAATGTAACTAGGCAAACTAAAAAATTTTTGAAATTTTTTTACCGGTTATTGGGATACTACGCTCCGAGGTTCCTGCGCCAGTGGAAAAGATACTGCTGCGCTATTCCGCTGACTCCCGACATGCAGTCCGGAAGACCGTTCGGATAAAGCTCGCCGACAACTCTGCGCACCCACACGTCAACCGGAAACGCATCCACATAGCCGAAGCCGAACAACAGGGTACATTCCGCCACCTTTGCGCCGACTCCCTTTATTTTCATCAGACTTTCCCTTATCTCCTGTGCCGGCGCGTCTTTAAGGGCGTTGAGGTCAACCTCGCCCGACGCCACTTTCTGCGCCGCATCAATTATATATTTATTTCTGAAACCCGCTCTCAGTGGTGCAAGCTCCTCCGGTGACAGTGCCGCAAGTCTCTGTGCTGAGGGGAAAGAGAAACTGCCGCCCTCAAGCCGTTCACCGAAGTTTTCGCACAGGCGGGATATAATGCCCTTTATGCGGGGAATGTTGTTGTTCTGGGAAATGATAAAGGAGCAGAGAGTTTCCCACTCGTCCTGCTTCAAAAGCCTTATACCCGGATAGGTTGAGCAAGCCTGTCTGAAATGCTCGTCACTGCTCAGCCTCTCACAAATGGAGGTGTAATCGCGGTTGAGGTCAAAATAGTTAATCCAGACCGAGCGAACCTCGTTTTCGTCCGTGTTGAGGAACAGCAGACTGTCAGCGCTCTGCCGCAGAGTAAGCTCTCTTCCCATTGCGACACCGCTCCAGTCCCCGCCGCTTTCGCTCCAGCGGAAGGTCTGCCCGCAGTCGAGAATAAGTCCCAAAGAGAAACATTTCAGCCCGGTCACAAGGGTTCCCTTTTCAGTTTGAATTATCTCCTTATAGTCCAAAAAAACACCTCGTTTTTTCATTTTACGTCAACTTACAGCAAAAGATGTAAAGGAATTATAACATCCCGTATATGCAAGAGAGTTAAAAAAAGTTATCCACATTTCTAATTTTTAACTCTGTCAAGCCTTTTTCAAAAAGTTTTCAACATTTTCCACATAGTTTTCCACATTCCCTGATGAAAACGGAATATACAAATTGTATAATCATATTCAACGGTATATTTTTTCGTGACAAAGGCAAAAATAATCAATAGCCGCACATATCTAATTTAAAAAAGGGGCAGAAAGCTATGATAAAAGGAGTTAACCGTCAGGTCGTTGAAATCACGCAGACAAAATGCGAATATTTTGAAAAGGTTCTGTTCTTCGTCAAGCCGGAGTATGCCGCAACAAGTGAGGGCACTCTCAGGGAGCGGGCATCGCTGATTGCGGACAGCGCGGGAATCCCTCCGGCGAGCAAGCTCAGGCGGCAGAAGATATTTTCGGCTGTGAAGCTTGTGGGCGCCGCTCTTGCGGGAGCGGGCGTCAGCGCGCTGATATCGTTATTAGTCTGAATGTCCGTTTTTGAGGGCATATGAGCAGAAATCTTTCATCACGCACCGGGGGCAATCCGGTCTGCGGGCCACACACACCGCCCTGCCGTGAAGCACGCAGCGGTGGCAGAAATCATTGCTTTTTTCTGGCTCGACAATTTTTTTGAGCTGCGCCTCAACCTTGGCGGGATCCTTCGTGTCAACAAGCCCGAGCAGATTGGATATGCGGATAAGATGGGTATCCGCAACAATAGCGGGCTTGCCGTAAACATCGCCGCAGATGAGATTGGCAGTCTTTCGCCCGACCCCGGGAAGCTTCAAAAGCTCTTCAATGCTGTCGGGGACTTTTTTGTCATATTGCTCAACAAGCATCCTGCACATTCCAACGATATCCCTTGCCTTGGCGCGGAAAAATCCGCAGGAGTGAATTATCTCCTCAACCTCCTCCACGGGAGCGAGCGCCAGTTCTTCAAGGGTCGGAAAACGCTCAAAAAGCACCGGGGTGACAAGGTTTACCCTCGCGTCGGTGCACTGCGCCGAGAGGCGCACCGCGATGAGCAGGCGATAAGGCTCGGTCTCCGTCAGGGAACACAGTGCATCAGGATATTCTTTTTCAAGAGCCGCCACGGCAAGGGCGGCTTTTTGTTTTTTTGTCATATCAAAAATCCTTTCACGGCTGCTTTTTCGGGATTATCTCTATCCAATAGCCGTCCGGGTCGTTTATGAAATAGATCCCCATGTCCGGGTTTTCATAGCAGACGCAGCCCATCTCACTGTGCTTTTTGAAAGCGGCTTCCATATCCGGAGTTTCAACGGCGAGATGAAACTCGCACTCGCCCAGGTCATATGCCTGCTGATGGTCCCGGAGCCATGTCAACTCCAGCGAAAAGCTGCCGCTGCCGTCCGAGAGAAAGGCAAGAACGAAATCGCCGTCGCTTGAAGCCTTGCGCCTGACCTCGGTAAGACCCAGAGCTTCGGAGTAAAATTTTAGGCTTTCGTCAAGGTTTTTGACGTTGAAGTTGAAATGATTGAATTTAAATTCCATTTTTACCTCTCAATATTTGAAATCGAGACCGAGAACCTCGGTCTTTTTATCTTTGTCAGAGCGTCCCAGTTCCTTGCGCACGGTTATCATGCCGAGCACGTCATATCCGAGCTTGTGATAGAGCCGCAGGGCCTGTTCATTCCTCGGAACGACATCAAGGCACACGGCTGTATAGCCCTTGTGCGACTTTACCTTGTCCTCGGCAAGCGATATCGCCTTTGTCGCAATACCGTTTGAGCGCTTCTCCTCGTCCACAAAGATATCCTCTATCCATGCGACATTGTCCCCGCGGTAGTTGATATGTATAAACCCGACGATTTCGCCGCCGTCAGCAATCATATATAATTCATCGGTGCCGTGAGTCCAGTCCTTTATGGTTTTTTTGGCGGCCTTTATGCGGTCGCCGTCGGGATTGTATATCCCGCCGTAAAGCTCACGGTGAAAGCCGAAAAACAGCGCAACACGCTGTGCCGCTTCATCGCGGTATTTCATAGAATATTTTTTAAGACGAATCATAATTTTACCTCCGTTACCTAGAGAAATTAACATCCGTTTCTACTCTTGAGTATCGTTAGTCTTATTATATCACATCACGGGATTGACGAAAAGAGATAATTCGACAAATCGGATTGTTCGAACGGAAATCAATCTTTCGCCCCACCGCCTGACGTGAATGTATATTTCTTGACAAACGCATAGACTCAAAGTTATAATTAAAAAAACCGCTGATAAAATTGAGGTGCGATTATCAGTGGAAAAGTTTTTGTCAGGGATGTTAAAAAACGCAGGCAATGCTTTGTGTATCAACGAGGATTTTTGAGATTCCTGACGGAAAAACAGTCACTGAGAATTGTGCCTTCGATCTAATCGGCGGTTGCTGAAAAGATAAAAACTCAAAAACGGAGATGTGACATGAGTGCTGATATGAAACTTTCGGTTGTTGTGCCGTTTGAGGACAGCGGCAGAGGGCTTGAAAATCTTGCCGGCTCGCTTTTCTGCAGGGCGCAGGGCGTTGAGCTTTTGCTCTGCGGCGATGCCGACGAAAATATTCTCGGCAGGCTCCGAGCCTCGGCGGGAGAAAAAAACAGCTTTGTCAATATTCCGGGCGAGCCCTGCGCCGCCTATAACGAGGCTCTCGGCAGAGTGTCCGCGCCCCTCGTCATGTTCACGTCTCCGGGTGTAACCTTCGTGCCCGGTGCCGCCGATGCCATATGCGGGTGCGGCGGTGCGTGCGTCTGCAACGCGGCGGCTGACAGAGACGGAGAGCCTGTTAAGCTTTTCAGGGATAACTTTTCGGTTCACGAGGTTTTCAATCCCACTGTCGGCTCAAATATTATTATGGATGTCGGTGTTATCCGCAAAAACGGTCTTTTGTTTGAAAGTGCGGACGCAGCGGGGATATACGCTTTTGCGCTGAAGTATGCGGCGGCGGACAGCTTCTGCGCGCTTCACAGCCTGCTGATATACAATGCGGCGCCCCTCACTGCGGATAAGCGCTCTTTTGAAATTATCTGTAATGCCGCCTCAGAGGTGTCGGAATGCCGAAAAGCATCTGCCGTGCTTTCTGCCGTGTCTCTGCTGTTTTGGTCTTTCGGCACACTGCCGCAGGAGGAAAAGGAGCAGTGCTTTGATCTTCTCCGAAACACGGCGCGCGCCTTTCTTTCAGATGAATTCTGTGCCGCGTATGTGACAGCCGCCTTCGGTTTCGATGCACATATGCTTAAAACCTCCTGCACTGCGGGGGACTTTCTGTCAGTCGGTCAGAACGTCATGTATAGGGAAGTGACGCTTCCGATTCTCGCCGATGATGTTGTGCGTGACTTTTACGGCGGAAAGCTCAGCTTCGGCACTCTGTGCCGCTCAATAGCCGCATGGCTCTACTTCAAGCTCTATCGCATGGGCGGTCCCGCTAAAAAATACGGCTGCGCTGTGTGCAGACGTTTTGTCGGGGGTGACTTCAGTGGCTGACTTCCCGTTTGTGGCTACGGTCATTGTCCCCGTCTATAATGTTGAAAAGTATCTTGATAGCTGCATGCAGTCGCTGATTGAGCAGACTATTGAATTTTCGTCGCTCGAAATCCTGCTCATAGACGACGGCTCAAAGGATTCAAGCGCCGAAATCTGCCGCGGATATTCGGAAAAATACCCCAATGTACGCTTTTTCACAAAAGAGAATGAGGGTTTGTCAAAGACTCGCAACTTCGGTTTAAAGCGCGCGGCGGGCAAATATATATTCTATCTCGACTCGGACGACACGCTCGCTCCCGAGACGATAAAGAGCGTGACGGATTATTTTGACACGGTCTACGATACGGTCGATATGGTGACTTACCGCATCACGCAGTATTTTGAGGGACAGCCCTCGGTTTATCATTTTCGCTACCGAACCCTGCGCCGCACGGGGATATATGATTTAAACGATATAAAAAACGCCTTTATCACGCAGACGAATATCAACATCTGTGTCAAAAACGAGGGCGAAAAAAATATTCTCTTTGACGAGTCGCCGGATTTCAGGCATGAGGATGAGAAATATTGCTGTGATATCCTGATGAGAAAGATGAAAATCGGATTTTGCGGCAGCGGTGAGTATCGCTATAACCGAAACAATACAGAGAGCATAGTCTCCACCCTGTTTTCACCGTACTATATTTTTGAGACCTCAATGGAGTTTTATGAAAACCTTTTCAACTCCTTCAGCGGGCGTGTGCCGCCGTATTTTCAAGGCATAGTTTTCAACGACCTGCGCTGGAAATTGAAAGAGGACAAGCTCCTGCCGTATCACTATCCGCCGAACGAGTTCAAAAAAGCGCAGGAGAGAATAGATAATCTCCTGCGGCGTATCGATGCGGACACAATCATTCTTCACCCGTCCGTCAACGAGTATCACATACACTACTGGCTTTCGCGAAAGCCGGACTGTTTCCCGACGGTGCTGACCTCAAAGGGCGGCGTTTGCGTCGCAGTGGACGGAAAAAAGATATTTTCGGCCTCGTCTTTCCCTGTGATGATGAGAAAGATCTTTGTTGAAAACGGCAGGGCAAGACTGCTTTTCTTTATAAAGTCACCTGTTTTCAACCACCTTGAGCGCGGCGACTATGAGATAATCGCAGAGGATAACGGACGGCGAACAACGCTCGACAGCTTCACCTCCATATTCAGCGCACAGGACTCCGTGGAATATACCGCTGCTTTTCCCGCCGCTTTCTATGAATGGAATGCCGGCGAGACACACAGCATAAAGTTTTTTGTCCGAATAAGGTCAGAGGAGTATCCGACGGAGCTGCTCGCCGAGCCGACAGCGGTCTTCAGCCGGAAGATACATTGGTATATAAGGGGAAACACGAAATTTACACGCTCGGGCAGGTCGCTTCATTCCGAGCCGGTCACTGCCGAGCAAACCCGTGAAGCGGAGCTCAAACAAAGCAAAAATTTCGGCGGCAAGATTAAAAAGCTGCGCCGTGAGGCAATAAATTACCGCTCAAAGCACAGGATATGGCTCTATTACGATCTGCATACGGTCGATTTTGACAACGGCTATTACCAGTTTAAAAACGATATAAAGCACACGGACGGCGTGGAGCGCTACTATGTTTACAGCCGTGAATATGAAAACATGGATGAACTGTTCACAAAGGAAGAGCAGGCACATCTTGTGAAATTCGGCTCTGAAAAACACAGGCTTCTCTATCTCTCATGTGAACTGATTTTCACTGCGTTTTACGGTGTCACTCCGGTTTCGCCTTTCGGTTCGGCGGCGGGCGAGGTGCCTTATGCCGATCTGCTCCGATTCAAAACAATATATCTTCAGCACGGTGTTCTGCATGCGGCTATGCGCTCTCAGAATTCGGTCGAGCGGTGCCGGGCGGATAAAATCGTTATCTCCGCACCGTTTGAGAAGCGCAACTACATGGAGAATTATCATTATCCCGAGGATAATTTGATCCCCACAGGCATGGCGAGATACGACCATATAGATAAGAGCCGCAGCCCGAAGAACCGTATACTTTTTGCCCCCTCATGGCGAAAATATCTGACACAGGAGATTAACTCGTCAAAGTGGGAGCTAGTCGAGGGCAGACTGAAAAATTCCGACTATTTCAAGAATTTTTCAAGCTTTCTTGAAAATCCGAGACTTCACGCTCTGCTTGAGCGGGAGGATATGTATCTCGACTTAAAGCTGCATCCGATAATCGCGGGAGCGAAGGGACTGTTCGATATAAAGTCGCCGCGCATAAAGCTTGCCGGGGCGCATGTTGATGTTGAGGACTACAAGGTTTTTATCACAGATTTTTCGTCCTTTGTTTTTGATTTCGCATATCTCAGTCGCCCAGTTATTTATTTTGTCCCGGATTACGGGCAGTTCAAGGCGGGAATGAACCACTACCGTGAGCTTGACCTGCCGTTTGAGGAGGCATTCGGTCCGCTGACGCTTGACCCGGACGCGGCAGTGGCGGAGCTTGAAAAGGCGGCGGGCTCCGGCTTTGAACCGGAATCTGTGTATAAAGAGCGCATGGACAATTTCTATTACCCGCTCGAAAATTGCGCCGAGGGGTTGTGGGAGTATGCAAAGAAAAGATTGTGAGGAGTGGTTTTTATGAGTAATGATGTTATAAGGTCTGATTGTTCGGCAAACGAATATGAGTATGATCTAACCGTTATTGTGCCGATATATAACGGCGAAAAGTTTCTGAGCATTTGTCTTGACTCCCTTGTAAATCAGACTTTAAGTAAGAGAAGATATGAGGTTCTGTTGATAGATGACGGCTCTGTTGACGGAAGTGCGGACATTTGTAAAACTTATGAGGAAAAGTATGAAATATTTCGGTATGAACACAAGGAAAACAGCGGAGTTTCCGATACACGCAATATAGGTATAAGAAAAGCACGGGGCAGGTATATAACTTTTCTTGATTGCGATGATTATATCTCTAAAGAAACGCTTCAGTATCTTGTCGACTTTTTCATGAAACATGAAGATGAAGTCGATATAGTCACATATACTATGTTATATGAAAACGAACAGGGAAAAACATATAAAAATGCAAGATATAAATTGCTTAAAGAGACGGCAGTTTATAGCATTGATGAGAATATTCATATTGACCAAACCACTATGAATATTTGTGTTAAAAACGAGAAAGAACCGATTTTATTTGATACAAAATTCTCTATGGCAGAGGATCAGCTATATATATCTGAGTGGATCGCGCGAAAGAGAACAATAGGGTTTGTTGAGCAGGCAACTTACTATTACCGACGTCATAGCGGAGCGGCAACATCGTTTGGCAACAACCCATATTATTGTTTTGATCAAATGATTGAATTCTTTGAACGGTTACGCAGAAAGTTTTTAAATT
>SAMEA3663263__coassemble_78_pt1 | contig 34981 bp, 32 predicted proteins | sample SAMEA3663263__metabat2_low_PE_013 | metagenome-assembled genome bin SAMEA3663263 (sample SAMEA3663263) | pig gut metagenome | biome: pig gut; feature: pig-associated habitat; material: faeces | place: China | collected 2013 | reverse complement strand
GCTCGCGCAGGAAGTCAAAGTGCAGTGTCATCAACAGCGTTAAACCTATACCAATCAAAAACCGAAAAAAACTTTAAGTTGCAAAAATACTCTTCTATGAAAAAATGCCGTACTTTGACGGTTCGGGGAGTTTTTCGACAGTCTAAGACGCCGCACCCTGCCGGGTGCGGCGTCTGTTTTACAGATAAATCCTGTTGTATCTCGGTGATATGTCAAAGCTGCCGTCCTTATGCAGGGTGGTTATCGTTACGCCCTGAACCCATTCGCTCTCCGGTCTGTCCGACATGGTTCCGAAGTGATATTCATTATATCCCATCGGAAGGCTGTAAACGAGATGCACACCTTCATATACAACGCACCAATCGTTGACATGGTCATGACCCGCGAACACAGCTTTCGTGCTCCCCTTTTCGAGAATTGCGTCAAACATTCCGCTGTTAAACGGAGAGCTTCCCACGCTCTCATGCTGCTCGCCAAAGAGAATATCACATTCACCGGACGGCACATAGCCGCCGTTTCCGTCGTCCTTAAAGGCGTGAGCATACTCCGGTAGGGGTATGTGCATATACATCATCGAGTTGAAGTCGCCGTACTTATTATATAAACGGTCAAGCTCTTTTTTATAAAAATCAATCTGCTCTTTTTTGAGGAAGTCATAGCCTTTGACATCATCCGCAAGCCCGTATTCGCTTCTGTACTCATCACGAATTGACCTGCCCGAATCAAAGAGGAACAGTGTCTGTCTGAGCCTGCCGCCGGGTCCCATGATGTTGACGGTATAATTGCCGTAGCCGTAGAGCTCAGGCGGTCCGAATTTGCAAAGGCAGTGCTTATAATCGGAAAAGCTCTTTAAAAGCAGATACTTATAGAAGCCCTTTTCCTCTCTGACCTCGTGATTGCCGAAAACGGCAGTCCAATAGACACCGATTTTCTCCATCATCTGCGCAAACTGCACGGCATCTATCTGCTGATACTCCGACAGTATGATATCACCCGTGAGCACAACGAGATCGGGCTTGACATCCTTTATATGCCTGACAAACATCTCGGTTGTCTTTTTGTTATTGCCGTTATCTGTGTCATAGTGAAAGTCGGTGCTCGAAAGAATGACAAAATCTTCATCGCTGACAGTGCCGTCAGCATTGAATTTGGCTATATCGGTTGAATATTCGTCCTGACCGACTATTTTGACGGTTGTTCCGACTTTTGTCGCACCGGCTCTTTCACAAAAGAGTGACTCCGGCGCCCGACCGCCGCTGAGCTTAAAAACTATGCGTGCGAAAAACAGATAAATTCTTATAAGGCTCTGCCGTATGAAGCCCCAGATTTTGTAGCCCAAAACATCAACCCCATTATTGTTTTTTAATCCAGCTCAAACTGACCTGTATAAAGCTGATAATATTTGCCCTTTTGCGCTATGAGATCATCGTGGCTGCCGCGCTCGATTATCTCTCCGTTCTCAAGCACCATTATGGCATTTGAGTTGCGAACTGTTGAAAGCCTGTGTGCAATAACAAAGACAGTCCTGCCCGCCATGAGTCTATCCATTCCGAGTTCTATAAGGCGCTCGGTTCTGGTGTCTATGGAGCTTGTAGCCTCATCAAGGATCAGCACCGGCGGGTCCGCAACCGCCGCACGCGCTATGGCGAGAAGCTGACGCTGTCCCTGGCTGAGATTGCCGCCGTCGCCTGTTATAACCGTGTCATAGCCCTGCGGCAGTCTTGTGATAAACGAGTGGGCATTCGCAAGCTTTGCCGCGCGCTCAATCTCCTCATCTGTCGCATCAAGCTTTCCGTAAGCAATGTTTTCGCGCACCGTGCCTGTGAACAGGTGCGTATCCTGCAGAACCATCGCCAGAGAGCGTCGCAGATCGTCTTTCTTTATCTTCTTGACGTTTATTCCGTCATAGGTTATTTTGCCCTCCTGAACGTCATAGAAGCGGTTGATAAGGTTGGTTATCGTTGTTTTGCCTGCGCCGGTTGAACCAACGAAAGCTATCTTCTCACCCGGACGGGCATAGAGAGAGACATCCTTCAGCACTGTTTTTCTGCCGTCATAGCTGAAGGTTACGTTATGGAAACGCACATCGCCCTTAAGCTCGACATAGGTCGTTGTTCCGTCATGGTGGTTATGCTTCCACGCCCAAAGTCCTGTTTTCTCCTCGCACTCGGTTATATTGCCGTCAGCATCCTTTTTCGCATTGACGAGCGTGACATATCCGTCATCTGCCTCATGCGGGGTATCGATAATCTCAAATATGCGCTCGGCTCCCGCAAGGGCTGCAAGGATTACATTAAACTGCTGTGAAATCTGGGTTATCGGCTGTGAGAACTGCCTTGTATACTGAAGGAAGGACGCGAGTGAACCTATTGTCAGAGGCGTCGCAAGCACCGCCGCGTTTCCGTTTATCAGCGCTGAAAAAACTTCGCCTAACCCCAATGCTCCCGCTCCGCTGACCATTATATATGCGCCTATAACCGCCGTGGCGGCATAGTTGATATAGGAGAGATTGCCCATTATCGGCATTATGATGCTCGCATATGTGTTGGCATTTGTCGCGGCATGCCGAAGCTCTGAATTGAGAACATCAAAATTGTCTTTAACCGCAGATTCATGGCAAAATACCTTTACCACCTTCTGTCCCTCAATGAGCTCCTCAATATATCCGTTGACTGCGCCGACCGCTTCCTGCTGACGGCGGAAAAAATGCGCGCTCCTGCTGCCCACAAATCTGATTATAATCATCATTATGACGAGCATCGCCACTATCAGCGCCGTAAGCTTCAGGCTGATGACACACATCATGACAAAGGTGCTGATAACCGTCACCCCGGAGGATATCGCCTGAATAAAGCTCTGGCTTATACATTCGCGCAGAGTATCTGTATCGTTCGTAAATCTGCTCATAAGCTCGCCGTGAGTCTTTGAGTCAAAAAAGCTTATCGGCAGATCCTGCATGTTTTCAAACAAGTCGCGTCTTATCGTGTTGAGCGTGCCCTGCGCAACGCCTATCATAATCCTCGAATACAGATATGACGACAGTGCGCCGCAAATATAAAATACTGCAAGAAACAATATCCTCTGAACCAGCGGCATAAAATCCTGCGAGGTCGGATTGGTTCCTATGAGAGGGGTTATGCCGTTATCTATTGTGTCGCCTATCATATAGACGCCCATTACATTCGCTCCCGCGCTGATAAGCACAAGGAAGAATACAACTATGAGTCTGCCCTTAAAATTCCCCACATAGCTCAGGAGCCGTGAAAAAGTCTGTCCGGCGTTTTTCGGGCGCTGAAAGCCGTGTCCGCCGGGACCTCCCGGTCCACCGGGGCCGCCCTTGGGCTGGATATTCTTCATTTAAGCCACACTCCCTTCCTGCTGTGAAGTATAGACTTCTCTGTAAATTTCATTATTCTCAAGCAGCTCCTCATGCGTGCCTATGGCATCTATCTTGCCGTCATCAAGGACGATGATTTTATCCGCATGGGATATTGAGCTGACTCTTTGAGCGATGATTATCGTTGTCACATCACCGAGATTTGCCGCAAAGCCCTCTCTTATTTTGGCGTCTGTCGCCGTATCGACCGCACTTGTGCTGTCATCAAGAATCAAAATCTTCGGCTTCTTTATCAGTGCTCTTGCTATGCACAGCCTCTGCTTCTGACCGCCGGAGAGGTTGACGCCCCCTTGACCGAGATCCGTCTCATATCCATCCGGGAAGCTCTCGATAAAATCATGCGCCTGTGCAATTTTGCACGCCTTTTCAAGTTCTTCCTGCGTCGCGTTCTCATCTCCCCAGCGAAGATTTTCGGCTATAGTGCCGGAGAACAGGACGTTCGACTGGAGCACCATGGCAACAGAATCTCGCAGAGCCTTTATCTTATACTCTCTAACATTCCTTCCGCCGACGAGCAGCTCACCCTGAGTCACATCATAAAGCCGGGGTATGAGCTGAACGAGAGTTGTCTTGGCGGAGCCTGTGCCGCCGATTATTCCGACTGTCTCACCCGATTTTATATCGAGATTTATATTGTCAAGCACGTTTTTCTCGGCTCCGCTGTTATACTTAAAGCACACATTTCTCATCTCAATGCTGCCGTCTTCAACCTCGAGCAACGCATCCGCGTTGGAATCGTTGATGTCGGGGATCTCCTCTATAACCTCAATGATTCTCGCAGCAGCCGCCTTGGAGGTGACTATCATTACAAAAATCATTGATATAGTCATCAGTGACATCATAATCTGTGTTATATAGGTGATAAAGCCCATCAATTCGCCGGTCTTCATGGAACCCTCAATAACAAAGCCGCCGCCGAACCACAGAGCAGCAACGATACAGGCATAGACGCACAGCATCATTACGGGGTTGTTGATTATGACAAGACGCTCCGCTCTGACAGAAGCATTCATAAGAGCATCGTTCGATTTTTTGAAGCGCTTTTTTTCGTATTCAGAACGCACGAACGCTTTAACTACCCTTACAGCTATCAGATTCTCCTGCACCGATGCGTTGAGGTCATCATAACGCCTGAACATCTGCTTGAACAACGGGAACGCCATGGAGACTATAACCGCGAGAACCACAATCAGCATAGGTACTACCACGGCGAACACTATGGAGAGCTTTGCGTTGAACTGCACCGCACAGATTATCGCCATACAGAACATTACGGGTGCTCTGACGCATATTCTTATCACCATCATAAAGGTGTTCTGAACCGTGTTTACATCTGTTGTCAGCCTCGTGACGAGTGACGCGGTGCTGAATCTGTCGATATTCGCAAAGGAGAAATCCTGAATTTTTCCGAACAGCGCCTTGCGGATATTCGCGCCGAAGCCCATGCCCGCAACGGAGGCAAAGCGTGCGGAAAGCGCTCCGCAGGTGAGCGAGGCAAGCGCCATTATAACCATCTGAAGTCCTTTTGTGAAAATATACTCAAGCCCGGCGCCGCCGTTGACTCCGGTGTCAACTATATCCGACATGAGCATCGGTATACGCACCTCAAGCATAACCTCCCCGATTATGGTAAGAGGTGCAAGAACCGTGAAAAGCCAATAGCCTTTCACATATTTCAAAAGTTTTTTTACCATATGAAAATCACCGTTCCTCTCCCTCGTGTTTTTTCTTTTCTTTCTCGTGTCTGAGCATATCCAAAACCTGTTCGGTGTCCATGTCATCCCCCGAAAGATTTTTGTTGATGCGCTCAAGAAAGTCAGAGAAAATCTCCAGCTCCTCCTGCGAGAAGCCGTTGAACATACGTCTGTCTATTTTGTCAAATTCGGCACGGCACGCCTTTTCAATTTCAACGCCCTTGGGCGTTATTTTGATTTTGTTAAAGCGCAGATCGTTTTCATTGGCGCTCTTTTCAAGCAAGCCGGCCTTTGCCATACGCTTCACGCTGACCGCAACCGATGCCGGTGAGACATGCAGATAGTCCGCAAGCTCACGCTGTGTGGACTCCCCGTTCTTTATGAGGTAATCCATTATCTGCGGCTGTCCCCTGTATATGCCCAGGCTGTTGGCGGCCCTTGAAATATAGTATCTGTGAAGCCCTGACAGGATGTTGAACTGAAATATTATGTCCCGAAGATTCCGTCCCACGTTTCAGCCTCCCTAAAGAAGTTAACCGTTTAACAGTTAATCGGTTAACTGATTCCTGTAAAGTATAAACCCCTCGACAAGAAATGTCAAGGGATTTTATATATTTCATTTTTTATGATTTAAGTCCTATATATCAAAGCATATTCTGTGCAGCTTTCACAACTATTTCACAAGCTCTCCGGTTTGAACATTGACCACATTCTGAAAAACCGCGATATGCGACGATGAAATGAACTTATCAATATGCATTGAGCCGAAAAACCAGCGTGTATACTCGCAGGCGGCACCCAGTTCCTCAAAATATGTATTCAGACCGGTGACTCTTACCGGTTCCTTGTCCTTGAGCTTTAAAAAGCCCTTTATCTTCATCGGCGGCTCATGCGTGATGATAATATCGACCTTGTTCCCGCGCACCTTAAGGTTCTTCGCTCCCTCGAGCAAATCGGCCTCTGTCGGTATTTCATCGCCGGACCATGAATTGCCGTCCGAGCGTATGTCTATATCCGGGCTCTCGCCGCCACCCATGGTGAACACGGTGGTGCCGTCAAAGTCATATACCTGCCCGCGCATCAGATGATAGAGATTGCCGGTGATATGCTGAGCCACGCCGCCGTAAAACTCCGTTGTTTCATATTCCTTGAGAAGCGCAAAATTCTCGTGTGTGCCGTCTATAAAGCACACGGTAAACTTTTGCTTTCCTATCTTTTTGAGAAGCTTCTCCTCTTTTTTCGAGCCGTCCCATATAAAGCCGAAATCTCCGCAGATAAACAATATGTCGCCCTTTTTGAGCTTTTTGATTTTGGAAGACGTGAAACGTTCATAATCTCCGTGGGTATCTCCCGTAACATAAAGCATAAAACAGTCCTCCTTGAAAATTTATCGATTGTCTATTTATTTTACAGGTCAAAGCTGGTATAATCTTAATAGCCGGAAAACAAAACGTTTATCGTTATATATAATACATCATTTGGCGGTGACTTGTCTATGAAAAAGCGAATAAAATTTTTGCTGTGCTTTATAATTATTTTTTCCATTCTCTCGTCAATGCCCGCTTTTGCGAATTACAACAGTGTTTTGGAAAGCTCGCTTAAAAATGACGGGACAAAAATATATGCGGATATTTATCTTCTCGTCAATCTCGACAGCGACACGGTTATATTTGAAAAAAACGCGGACAAGCGCGCCGCGCCCGCTTCGCTGACAAAAATTATCACGGCGGCGGTTGTTCTTGAGAACTGCAGCAACCTCGAAGAGATGGTTGAAATCACCTCAGAACCGATAAGACTGCTTGACGGAACCGGCAGCTCCATGGCGGGGCTTCTCGTCGGGGAAAAGATGAGCATCAAAAATCTTTTATACTGCCTGCTTGTGCGAAGCGGAAACGATGCGGCGAACGTGCTTGCCATGCACGTTGGGGGCACGATTGAAAATTTTGTTGCCATGATGAATGAGCTTGCTTCGCGGCTCGGATGTTCCGCCACGCATTTTGCCAACGCACACGGTCTTGACGATCCCAACCATTACACCACCGCAAGGGATCTGCTCAAATTCAGTGAATATGCTCTGACTCTGCCGCATTTTGAGGAAATCACCTCAACCCTGCGCTATACGGTTCCCGCCACCAATATGAGTGCGGAACGGTATCTCAACAACACCAATCACCTGATGAACAAGGCTTTCGCCGACTACTACTCCCCCTACGCCTCCGGAATAAAGACCGGAACCACTGACAATGCCGGAAGATGCGTCATCTCCAAGGGTTCGGGCAACGGATACAACTACCTGTGTGTTGTGATGAACGCGCCGTTTCAGAATATTGATGACGACCCCATTGAGGAAAACTGCGCCTTTGTTGACTGCAAAACGATGTTTGACTGGGTTTTCAAAAACATTGAGCTTCAGTCCGTCGCCAGTCCCGAACAGATTGTCGCAGAGGTGCCGCTGAAGCTGTCGTTTGAAAAGGATTATATAACGCTTGTTCCGGCTGAGGAGGTGCTCGCCCTTGTTCCCAAAGGAACGGATGCCGGCGGCGTCCTTATCGAGCCGATAGCTGAGACACTGCCCGACCAAATCGATGCACCCGTTAAAAAGGGACAGGAGATAGCCGAGGCGAGAGTGCTATATGCCGGCTCGGAAATTGCCCGGATAAAGCTCGTGGCTTCTGAATCAGTTTCACGCAACGTGCTGCTTTATATCGGTTCGATAATCAAAAAAATAGTTTCAAGCCTTATATTTAAGATTATAGCCTCAATCCTTGCGGTTTTGATTCTTGCCTATGTCGCACTGTTCATATATGTCAACTACAAACGCAGACAGCGCCGCAAGCTGAAAATCGTCCGCCCCGACGCCAAAACCAGCGGCGAATACACCGCAAGGAAGGATAACAAAAAGAATCGCTGACAAACAAGCGCCGCACGGAAATCCGTGCGGCGCTGAATTTATGTGTATGTATTATGACGATGCGCAACAGTAAAAAGCTATATGCTATCTGCTTGAAAAAGCTTGTTTTTCAAAGACAAGTACCGTTAATAAAATAAAGAAACCAAAATAAAACAGACGAAACCTACTATCATTACGATGGAAGCAGCGGCCCAGCCGCCCCAACGTTTTCTGTCGCGCATACACTCAAGGGCCAGAAAAGCGAAAAGCAGTCCCAAAATGAGCGGTATGCAATACAAAAGACATTGAAGATACGCAAGTATTAATTCTCCCACATTATCGCCTCCACAGATATTATTTTATTTCACTATTAGAATACCATGTCATTTTATTTCTGTCAATGATTTATATAAATTTTTAGGTAACCACGATTTAATCAGAAGTTACTTAATATGAAAAAACGCTGCCTGCAAAAGCAGACAGCGTTTTGTTGTTTTGAGAAATCTTATTTGATTTCGACAGTTGCGCCGGCCTCTTCGAGCTTTGCCTTTGCAGCGTCAGCGTCTTCCTGAGAAACCTTCTCCTTGACAGCCTTGGGAGCGCCGTCAACAAGCTCCTTGGCCTCTTTGAGTCCAAGACCTGTGATCTCACGGACAGCCTTGATAACATTGATTTTGCCTGCACCGGCAGATGTAAGGATAACATCAAACTCGGTCTGCTCTTCAGCAGCAGCAGCGCCGCCCTCTGCGGGAGCAGCAACAGCAACAGCGGCAGCGGCGGAAACGCCGTATCTCTCCTCAACAGCGGAAACAAGCTCTGAAAGCTCGATAACGGTGAGGGTGTCAAGAGTCTCTAAAATGCTAGTAATTTTCTCGTTTGCCATTTTTAATTACCTCCGATAAATTTCAAATTAAGCCTCGGCAGCCGCTTCTTCAGCGGGCACGGGTGTTGCGCCGCCCTTTTCAACAAGAGCCTGCATAGCTCTGGCGAATGCGGCGATGGGAGCGTTGAACGCGTTGCATACGGTTGCAAGAAGAACATCCTTTGAAGGAAGTTTTGCAAGGCTCTCGACTGTTTCTACACCGATAACCTTACCGTCCAGGAATCCCTTTTTGATTGTGAAAGTCTTGCTGTTTTCAGCAAACTTGCTGAGAATGCGGGCAGCGGCGACATGATCCTCCGCGCTGGTGGCGATAGCTGTTGTTCCCTCAAGAACATCATCGATATCGCTCAGATCAGCTTTTTCAGCCGCGAGCTTGAGGATTGTGTTCTTGACGACCGCATACTTGACGCCGGCCTCACGAAGCTCCTTACGAAGCTTGGTGTCCTCATCAACGGTGATACCCTTGTAATCAACGATAACACCCGCGACGGAAGAGCTGAGAGTATCCGCCAGTTCGCTGACGACTTTCTTCTTCTGTTCAAGAATTTTTTCGCTTGGCATGATTTCACCTCCGTTATTGGTGGTTGCAAAGGCAAAAGGAAAGCCCTTTTCCTTGAATCCTCAGAAAAGGGCACAAATCTGCATAGTTGGCAAGCATAAGCTTGATGTGCAGCTTCCTCTCCTCGGCAGGCGGTTTTCACCTTATGCTGGGCAAAAGCCCTTTGCACCTGCTGTCTTTGGTTAAGAACAGCTTTATTATATTAACACACGGGTGAACGTATGTCAACAACTTTTTTATTCGGCGGAAGCGACAACCTTTGAGGGGTTGATGCGCACGCCCGGACCCATTGTTGAAGCGACAACACATGAGCGGATATACTGACCCTTTGATGCGGCGGGCTTTGCCTTTACGATAGCCTCAAGAAGAGTTGCGAAGTTCTCGTTGAGCTTATCAGCACCGAAGGACGCCTTGCCGATGGGGCAGTGAATGATGTTTGTCTTGTCAAGACGGTACTCTATCTTACCTGCCTTAGCCTCGGTGACAGCCTTGGCAACATCAGGTGTAACAGTACCCGCCTTGGGGCTGGGCATAAGACCTCTGGGACCGAGCACCTTACCGAGACGGCCGACGAGACCCATCATATTCGGAGCGGCGATAGCCACGTCAAAATCAAGGAAGCCTTCGCCCTGAATTTTTGCGACAAGATCCTCAGCGCCGACGATCTCTGCGCCTGCAGCTTCTGCCGCCTTCGCGTCATCGCCCTTTGCGAAAACCGCTACGCGGACGCTCTTACCTGTTCCGTTGGGAAGCACGACAGCGCCTCTGACCTGCTGGTCGGCATGACGCGAGTCAACACCGAGGCGGACATGAACTTCAACGGTCTCATCAAACTTTGCGGTTGCCGTCTTAACGGCAAGCTCAAGAGCCTCTTTGGGCTCATAAAGGGCTGCTCTGTCAACAAGCTGAGCGCCCTGATTATATTTCTTTCCGTGTTTCATAATATAGTTTCCTCCCAATCATGTGGTTAAATCGGATTCTTCCTCCCACAGGAAGCATCAATCAGTAACGGTAACGCCCATGCTGCGCGCTGTGCCCGCTATCATGCTCATAGCGGTCTCAATGCTTGCAGCGGTGAGGTCGGGCATCTTCTGCTCGGCGATCTTTCTGATCTGCTCGGTAGTGATTGTTGCGACCTTGGTCTTGTTGGGAACGCCTGAACCGCTCTCGATTCCGCAAGCCTTCTTGATGAGAACTGCGGCGGGCGGAGTCTTTGTTACAAATGTGAAGGAACGGTCAGCGTAAACGGTGATGACAACGGGAATGATGAGACCCATGTCATTCTTCGTTCTCTCGTTGAATTCCTTTGTGAATGCCATGATGTTGACGCCGTGCTGACCGAGCGCGGGGCCGACAGGCGGTGCCGGAGTAGCCTTTCCGGCGGGTATCTGCAATTTAATTAAGCCAACAACTTTCTGTGCCATAATCTGCACCTCCATAGTAATGTGGTAAATGTCGGAGATTTCTCCCCTCCCACTGAAGCCGAAGCTCCGTGCGCCGTGCGGCGCGTATAATAAGGACTCAGGTCCGTATTATCGGGATAAATCAGTTATCGAGTTCAACCTGGTCAAGCTCAAGCTCAACGGTTGTCTCCTTGCCGAAGAATGCCGAAACAGAGACATAAACCATCTCGTTTTCAAGGTCTATCTTCGTGACTGTGCCCGAGAAGCCCTCAAGGCGTTCATCGGTGATTCTGACGGTGTCGCCCACATGATATTCGACCTCAACGCTCTTCTTTTCAACTCCGAGCGCCAAAACCTCTTCATCCGAGAGCGGCGTCGCCTTGCTTTCGGGTCCGACAAAGCCGGTCACGCCTCTGGTGTTTCTGATAACAAACCACGCATCGTCGCTCATTGACGGGACATTGTTGTCATCATATGTCACGGCGACCTTCACAAGAACATAGCCCGGGAAAAGCTTGCGCTCAACCTCGCGCTTTTTGTCATCCTTGATTTCGGTGACGGTTTCCGTGGGAATCTGCACCTCAAGAATCTGATCCTGCATCTTGCGGTTTTCAACCATTTTTTCAATGTTTGTGGCAACCTTGTTCTCATAGCCGGAATAGGTGTGAACCACATACCATTTGGCGTCAGCAGCCATTGTCTTTCCTCCTGTTATCAGCCGAGATTAATGAGATTCATTATCGCAGCCGCGGTCTCTGCGTTTTCGCCCGAGTTCTTTGCGAGCTTGACGAGAAGCTCAACAAGGAAGGACAAGCCCTGATCGATTGCGAAGATAACTACGCAGACCGCTGCAACCGCCACCAGAACAACGCCTGTATTCTTCAGGACTGTCATTCTGTCCGGCCATGTGATCTTTTTGATTTCGCCTCTGAAATCTTTCCAAAACTTCTTGAAGCCCTTGCCGAAACGGACAAAGATGTTGCCGTTGGGATTTTTGGGCTTGGAAGCCTTCGCCTTTGCCTTTTCAGCCTTTGCTACCTTCTCGGCAGCGGTGAGCTTGCTGTTGTCGGCAGCACTGTTTTTGGCAGCCTTTTCGGCCTTGGCGATCTTATCTGCGGCAGAGGACTTTTCTTTTTTCGCCATCTGTTTTTCCTCCCGCCTTACTTTGTCTCTTTGTGGAGAGTATGCTTTCTGCAGAAACGGCAGTACTTGTTCATCTCCAACCTGTCCGGTGTGTTCTTCTTGTTTTTAACAGTGTTGTAGTTGCGCTGCTTGCATTCAGTGCAAGCAAGAGTGACTTTGACTCTCATAACGGCACCTCCATTATTTCGGATTTGATTAGCCTCCCTCTGAACCGGCTTAAAAATAAGGGCAGAAAAAAATAGCCCTCTCACAGAGGTACTATTAGAATATCATACATATATTTTTTCGTCAAGGCTTTTTTGAAAATTTTAGGACAAAGGCGTTTTAAAATGCGAAAAGGCAATCTGATTTCAGCATAAAGAGAGATTTTTCATCACTCCGAGGTGAATGCAATTCAAATGTGCGCAAATACATAAAAAATGATGTCATTCCGAGGAACGAAGTTTGGCGGGCGATTCTTGATGAGCCCCTACGGGGTTTGATGCTCTTTCGGCAGTCGAACACAGTTCGTTTCTGCTTTAATTATCTAACATCAAAAATATAATGTATGTCTGAGCATTTTCTTTTGATGTGCAAAAGAAAAGCACACAAGCCGTTCTAAGCTCGACACCCGACCGCCGCCGCACAAGCGCGCACCCGGCGGCTCTTTTCTCCTCGTTCGGCACATGCGTCCGAAGCCTTCGCTCTGCACGAAAACTACTCCGGCTGCGTCTGCCCCGCAGCCACGAGATTTGCCTGATGCTCTTCAAGCGTGCTCGCATAATAATACTTTCCGTCATCGTCAACGCAGAAATAGAGATAATCCGTATCCGCAGGGTTGAGCGCAGCTCTCACCGCGTCAACTCCGGGGCTGCATATCGGACCCGCCGGAAGTCCGGCACATATAAAGGTATTATAATAATCATTATATTGGTTAATAAGGTCGGCATTGTCGGACTGAATATACGGTTTGACTGAGCTGTCAAGATACATTATCGTCGAGCTCATCTCCAGCTTCATACCCTGGCTGAGACGGTTGTGGATTATGGATGACACCCTCGTCATCTCCGCCGTCGAGAGGCACTCCTTCTGAATTATGGAGGCTATCGTCAGTATCTCATCAACAGTATATCCCCTGTTGGCTATCTGGCGGCGCATGGAGGTGGTGATGCTGCTTTCCATACTGCGCAGAAGCTTTCCTATCGCATCCTCCGGTTTTGAATTTTCATAGAAACTGTAAGTTCCCGCATGCAGATATCCCTCAAGCTTGAAAGCCCGCCCGTTATTCTTCTGCGCACTTATAAGCGGATAATATGTGAAATCGAAGTTCTGCGCCGTGTTCATGAGACTGCTGAACGATGCCACTCCGCTCGCGTCAAGAATTGCGAATATTTCCGCCATCGTAGAGCCCGCCGGGATAGTGACAGTCACCGACTTTTTCGGTTGGGCTTCTGTATTGCTGCCGGCTGCCGCAGTGTTCGGCACAACGGATTCCTGCTTCAAAACATAATCATCGCCCTGCACAGGCAAAACCGGTTCCGAAAACGGCGCATCGGGTAACACATCCGCCGTGCTCTGCTCCTCACTGACAACCTCGCCGCTCACCCCGGAAATCTCCACAACACCGGGATATGTATAGTTGAGCGTGGTCTGCTCTGAGAGAGTTTCGTCCGTCTCACCGCCGCGCGAGCAGGCAAAAAGACCCGACAGCATCAGCAGCGCAAGGCTGGCACAACAAATTCTTCTCAATTGCTTTTTCATTTTTAATCCCTCTCACGGCATATACCTAAATGATATGCCCAAATCTCCTATATACAAAATACAATGCAACCTATTCACCGAACGGCGCCTGTACAAACCGTTCGCACACAATGAACCTGACAAAGTTGACAGCCTTTGAATCGCTGAAGGTCCATCTTGTCAGCTCCGCCACCCTCTCATCGTGCTGCAGCTTAAGTTCTGTGCGTTCATACTCAGTCGCCTCCCGCAGGACGATTTTCATATCCACTCTCTCGATATCAACTCCGTCACTGCTGAGAATCGTGTGCGCAAGAGAGGTTTCCGGCGGAAGATTTTTAACCTCATTGTAAAGCTCCTCGGTAAAATAGCTGTCCTCCATAGCAACCGGCTCGCCGCCCGCCAAACGCAGTCTGCTCAGCTTGCCCACCCGCATATCGGGGTTCCAGTGTTCAAGCAGCTCGCCCGACGGCACTATAAGCTCCGATGATATTACGACATTTCTTATCTCAAGACCCATTCTCTCAAGAGAATATGTCAGAGATATTATCGGTTCAAACGGAGAAATCTTTTTCTTGGCCGCAACGAAGGTGCCCACGCCGTGGCGTTTATATATTCTACCCTCGTGCTCAAGCTCCAGCAAAGCCGAACGCACTGTTGCCCTGCCGACAGACAGCGATTTCATAAGCTCTTTCTCCGTCGGAAGCTTCGAATCGGGCGGATACCTGCCCGAGTCAATCATCGCCGTTATATAATTTTTCACCTGCAGATACAGGGGCAGCCTGCTCAGGCTCTCCATAAAATACTTTCCCCGCTCTCACTCCGGACATCATCCGGGCATCGTTTTTCATGCGCAAATCCAAATATAAACTTTTCTGAATTTTGATTGACACTATTTTAATATAATGGTATAATTTTGTCAAGACGTTCGGACAACCGAACAAGATTTTACTCCGGAGGAGATAGAAATGGCTGACAGGCTTAAAAAAGTTCAGAAAGCCTTGCGAAAAAAAGACCTCGGCGGCATTGAATGCACCGAAGTCAGAAACTGCATACGTCTCGAGGGCGAGATGGACAGTTGGACCGATATTGTAAAGGCCGGAAAGACCGCCGCGAAATTCGGCTATAAGGGCGTTCTCAACGACATTTCGCTCAAAGGCTTTGATGAGCCGGCGATACGTGCGCCAAAAACCACCGACTCGTCTCTCGAGGGCGTCGAGCCGGACGTCATGATAATCGGCGGCGGCGTTATAGGCTGTTCGATAACAAGGGAACTGACCAAGTATCAGCTCAACGTTCTGCTTGTCGACAAAGAGAGCGATGTCGCAATGCAGGCCTCTTCCCGCAACGACGGCATGATTCATCCCGGAATCGCCTCGCATCCCGGAACTCTCAGGGGCGAGATGAACGTGCGCGGAAACGCGATGTATACGCAGATATGCAAGGATCTTTCGATTCCGTTTGAGCGCTGGAGCAACCTTATTCTCTATTCCGAGCGTTTCTTCGGCTTTGCCTCCTCTTTCGTCTTTGCCGAAAGAGAGAAAAAGCTCGGCATTGAGGGTCACAAGGTTTCACTCGAAAAGCTGCATGAGATTGAGCCGAACATCACCGACAAGGCGATAGGCGCTTTTGAATTCCCGTCCTCAGGCGTTCTATCCCCATATAAACTGACCGTTGCTTTCGCCGAGAACGCAGTTGAGAACGGAGCGAAGGTCTCGCTGGACACGATAGTGACCGGCATGACCGTTGAAGGCGGCAAAATCACCGCAGTTAAGACGAACCGAGGAACCGTCCGTCCCAAAGCCGTTATAAACGCGGCCGGAACCTTCAGCGACAAAATCGCGGAGATGGCAGACGACCGTTTCTTCACAATACATCCGAGAAAGGGACATCTCGCGATTCTCGACAAAAAGCAGGGATCTCTTGTTCAGCGTTCCATGGGACTTATCGGTCTCTCTCAGGCTTTTTCGGACACAAAGGGCGGCGGCGTTATGAGGACGATAGACGGCAATGTCTTAGTCGGTCCCGATGCGTTTGAGCAGCCTTACAGGGAAGATTTCTCCACGAAACGTGAAAACGTGGACGCCATGCTCAACAAACATCTGCCGCTCATAAAAGGCTTTTCAAAAGCCGATGTCATTACATATTTCGCAGGCGTGCGCGCCGCAACCTACGAGGAGGAGTTCATCGTGGAGGGCTCCGAAAGAGTGGAGAACCTCATCCACGCAGCGGGCATTCAGTCCCCCGGACTTGCGAGCGCTCCCGCAATAGCCGAGGATATAACAAAGATAACGGTTGACCGTCTTTCAAAGGTGATGGAAGTCAAAAAGAACGACAGTTTCAATCCCCGTCGCAGAGTTACTCCTGTTATGGCCAAGCTCTCTCTTGAGGAGAAGCAGGCGGCAATCGCCGCAAACCCCGACTACGGCATTGTCGTGTGCCGCTGCGAGGGCATAAGCAGAGGCGAGATAATAGATGCCATAAACTCACCCGTTCCGGCAACATCGATTGATGCGATAAAGCGCCGTGTGCGCCCCGGAATGGGCAGATGTCAGGGCGGTTTCTGCATGCCGCTGGTGACAGGGATCATCTGCGAGCAGACCGGCATGAAGCCCTCCGAGGTCACAAAGAGCGGCGAAGGCTCCGAGCTCCTTTTTGAGAAAGAAGAGGTGAACACCAATGCTTAACTACGATGTCATTGTTCTCGGCGGAGGTCCGGCAGGACTTGCCGCGGCGATTTCAGCACACAAAAACGGAGCTTCCGTTCTGCTTATAGAGCGCGAGAAGAAGCTCGGCGGAATTCTTAAGCAGTGTGTGCATGACGGTTTCGGTCTCATCCACTTTGGAGAGAGGCTGACCGGTCCGGAATATGCCGGAAGATTCATCCGCGAGTTTTTGTCCCTCGGAATCGACTATAAAATAAACGCTTTTGTAACGGATGCCCGCAAAAATGCGGACGGGTTTGAGATAACCGTGCAGAGCGCTGAGGGTATGCTTTCATTCGCTGCAAAATCAGTCATTATCGCATGCGGATGCAGGGAGCGCACCTCACGTCAGGTTTTCATTCACGGTGACAGACCCGCCGGAATATACACCGCGGGCACGGCGCAGTATTTCGTCAACATACTCGGACAGATGCCCACAAAGCGCTGTGTTATTCTCGGCAGCGGAGATATCGGCATGATTATGGCTCGCAGGCTGACCCTTGAGGGCGCAAGCGTTGAGGGTGTGTATGAGATAAAGGACACCCCGGCAGGACTTGCCAGAAATGTTCACCAGTGCCTGCGCGACTTTGATATTCCGCTTCACCTTTCAACCACCGTCACAAATGTATACGGAAACAAGCGTGTTGAAGCTGTCGAGGTCTGCAAGGTTGACGAGAATATGAATCCTATTCCTGAAACAGCGCGCATAATAGAGTGCGACGCCCTCATCCTCTCAGTCGGACTTTTGCCTGAAAATGAGGTTGCACAGATGCTCGGCATTGAGCTTGACCCCGCTACAAAGGGCGCTGTCGTTGACCAGACTCTGATGACCAACGTCCCCGGAGTTTTCTCCTGCGGAAACGCTCTTCACGTCAACGACCTTGTTGACTACGTTTCTCTCAGCGGCGAGCAGGCGGGAAAATCCGCCGCCGAATACTGCCGCGTTCCGGCTGCCTCAGACAAAAAAATTCCGATTGAATATGACAGGTCGAAGTTCCTGTATGTTGTCCCCCAATATTACAGTACAGAAGCAGGTATGCCGATGACGATGTATTTCAGGGCGCGCAGCGAGCTTAAAAATCAGCGTGTGCGCGCAGTTACCGGTGAAAGCGAACTTTTGAACAAAAAATTCAGAAATCTTACCCCTTCTGAGATGGAGGTCTTGAGTTTTAAGGAAAATCCGAATATAATCGGAGATGTAATAAAACTCACGATGGAGGACTGATAACATGAAGATAAAATATCTCGGTACCGCCGCCGCCGAAGGCGTTCCGGCTCTGTTCTGCCGCTGCCCCGTTTGCGAAAAATCGCGCAGTGCCGGCGGGCGAAATATCCGCAGCCGTTCACAGGCGATAATAGACGACACGCTGCTAATAGACTATCCGCCCGACAGCTTCATGCATTTTATCAACGACAATATCGACCTTATATCGATAAGCACATGCATTCTGACCCACTGTCACAGCGACCATCTCTACCCCGAGGATTTTGAAATGAGAAAACCCGGATTTGCGCATTTCGGTGAAGGGCGCGATATAAACAAGCTCACTGTCTATGCCTCCGAGGCATCCGCACAGCCTATCTTCGAAGCTATCGAAAGATATAACATAGGCTCTGATGTTCTTGGGGTGAAGACAGTAAAGCCTTTCGAGCCTTTTGAGGTTGAGGGATATACCGTAACGCCCCTTAAAGCCGATCACGACAGAAGCACCGACCCGCTGTTCTACTCCGTAGAAAAGGACGGAAAGGCTCTGCTTTACGCCAATGACACCGGTTATTTCCCGCAGGAGACCTGGGATTATCTCGAAAAGACAAAGCCGGTATTTGACTTTGTGTCGCTCGACTGCACAGGATGCATTGAAAATTACAGACAGGGTCACATGGGACTTGAGGCTGACAGTGACGTCAAAGCCCGTATGCTCGACAGCGGGCTGGCGAATGAGAACACCGTTTTCTGCTGCCACCATTTCTCACACAACGGACTTGTGACATATGACGAGTTTGTGCCGCTTGCTGAGGAGAAGGGCTTCCTGGTCTCATATGATTCAATGGAATATGAGTTTTAGGGCGAAAGGAAGGATACTCATGAAAACAACCGAAATGGTGTGCATAGTATGCCCCAACGGCTGCCGTCTGACAGTAACTCAGGACGGCGATGAAATAAATGTGCAGGGTGCGACCTGCAAGAAGGGTGTTGAATTCGGAAGAACCGAGCTCATCGCTCCCACCCGTTCGCTGACCTCCACGGTGGACACCGTATTTACCAACATGCCGCGACTGCCCGTCAAAACAGACAGGGAGATCCCTAAGGAAAAGCTGCTTGACGCAATGAAAATTATACGCGATGCCAAGGTCACCGAGCGGCTCAGTATCGGGGACACCGTCATCAGTGATGTATACGGCGCGAATATTGTCGCGACAGCCGATATGAACATATAACCGAGAGATAGCAAGGAGGAACAAATATGAGCAAGAAAAAGAACGCCTTTACCCCCGATTGGTACCATGAAAAGGCACCCGAGAGATCGTACCGCTCCATTCTCAAATGGGGCGATCCGGAGGCATTCAAGGCTCCCAACTCAAAGCTCTACGCACTGATGAAGGAAACCTTCCACATGACGGACGACGATTTCAAAGAGAAGCATGAAATGGGTCTTGAGGAAGTCGATTTCGATATCCCCTGCCGTCTGAGCGCGGAACAGCTTGCAAAATTTGAGTCGATAGTCGGCAAGGCAAATATCAGCACCGACAACTATGACCGTCTCAGCGTTGCCTACGGCAAGACGATGGTTGACCTGATGAGACTGAGAAAGCATATCGTTGAAAATCTCCCCGATGTTGTTCTCTATCCCAAAAACCGTGAGGATATCATTGAGATTGTCAAATATTGCTGTGAGCAGAAAATCCCCGTATACGTATACGGCGGCGGCTCCTCCGTCACAAGAGGCGTTGAGCCGGTGTGCGGCGGTGTCTCGCTCGATATGCGCAAAAACTTCAACAAGGTCATATCCTTCAGCGAGCGCAATCAGACAATAACCGTTGAGGCCGGCATGAGCGGTCCCAAGCTTGAGGAGACGCTCAACAATGCCGTTCAGACACTCGGCGCCAAAAGAGCTTATACCTGCGGCCACTTCCCGCAGAGCTTTGAATATTCCTCAGTCGGCGGTTGGGCAGTCACCAGAGGTGCCGGTCAGAACTCCAGCTACTACGGAAAAATTGAAGACATTGTCATCAGCCAGGAGTATGTCACCCCGGTCGGAATAATCAAGAGTGATGAGTTCCCCGCAAATGCGACAGGTCCCTCAATCGATCAGATAATGATGGGCAGTGAGGGCACATTCGGCGTTCTCACTCACGTCACCCTGAGAATCTTTAAATATATGCCTGAGAACCGCAAGAAGTTCTCCTATGTTTTCAAGGACTGGCAGAACGGCATTGACGCCGCAAGAGAAATCATGCAGGGCGAATTCGGATTCCCGTCAGTATTCCGTCTCTCCGACCCCGAGGAGACCTCCATCGCGTTCCGTCTCTACGGCGTTGCGGACACTGTTATCGACAAGCTCCTCACCGCCAAGGGCTATAAGGACGGAGAAAGGGTTCTCATGCTCGGCTGGAGTGAGGGTGAAAAGAACTTCAGCAAGAATGTTGCCAAGCAGATAGACAAAATCTGCAAGAGGCACGGCGCTATGTACACAACGAGCCTTGTCACAAAGGGTTGGGAGCACGGCCGCTTCACAGACCCGTATCTCCGCGAGGATATGGGCGACTACGGGCTTATGCTTGACACGCTTGAATGCGCGGTCAACTGGGACAATTTCAACTCCGTCTATGAGAATGTCCGCCGCTTCTGCAAGAGCAGACCCGACACCATATGCATGACTCATATGTCTCATTTCTATCCCCAGGGCGCGAACCTCTATTTCATCTTTGAGGCGAAGATGAGCGAGCTTGACGAGTACCTCGAGTATCAGCAGGGTATCATGGACAATATTCAGAAATACGGCGCCGCCATGAGCCACCATCACGGCATAGGCAAGATGACTGCTCCGTGGCTTGAAGCTCAGATAGGTCACAACCAGATGGAAATCTACCGTGCGCTCAAGAAGCATTTCGATCCCGACAACATCATGAATCCCGGCGGAACTCTCGGACTCGACCTGCCGGAGGACAAGAGAAGAGATTTCATCAATAAATAAAATTGCAAAACAGCCGGCTTTCAGCCGGCTGTTTTCATATTCGCATAGGCATAAAAATATTTTCAAAATAATTGAAACATGTATAATTATGGTTTATAATTCAGTTAACAGCAAAAGGCTTAAATAATCATCAGGAGGAGCGCAAAATGAAAAAGTTTTTATCGGTGCTGCTTTGTGTGGCAATCGCGTTTTCAATACCTGTCACGGCGTTCTCGGCTTCCGGAACGGTTTACTACATCGACAGCGCAAACGGCGATGACACGGCTTCGGGAACGGCGCCGTCGGACGCGTGGAAAACGACCGCGAATATAGAGTCGTTTCAGCTCAACCCCGGCGACAAAGTGCTTTTCAAACGCGGAGGAACATATGAGTGCACGCTCGAGATCACATGCTCGGGCACAGAGGAATCGCCGATAGTTTTCTCCTCTTACGGTGAAGGCGAAAAGCCTCTGCTCACGACACTTGAAGGCACTGAGGTTTTGAGACTTTTCGACTGTTCATATGTGACTGTTTCAGATCTGGAAATCACCGCGCACAACGGCGGCGGAATCTGGATTGACACTCTGAGCAAGGCCTCATACGGCATAACCGTGGAAAACGTGGATTTTCACGATATACAAAACTACAAGGTAACGAGCAGAGACAACCTCTCCGCGGGAGCGGCTCCGGCAAGAGCCTGCATAATGATAAAAGGCTTGCCCGCGCGCTCCGAACACCCGGTCAACGACTTAACCGTGACAGGCTGTGAAATGTACGATTGCGGAAACGGAATAAGTATCTGGGGTTCATGGAACGATGAAAAAAATCCCTGGGAAGACAGGGAGGATGAAATCGAATTCCGTTTCAACACCGGTGCCCTCGTGGAAAACTGTTATTTTCACGACATGGACGCTGAGGCGGTTATAGTCGGCATCTGCGACGGTGCGCTTGTGACAAACTGCAGAGCCATTGACTGCTGTCAGGGTGAGGGTGTGGATGAGAACGGCAAAGTGCTCTATTATACCGCCGCAATGTGGTTTTGGGGAAGCAAGAACAGCACGATACAATATTGCGAAATCGCCGGACAAAAGAATGTCGGGGACGGAATGACGGTCGACTTCGACTCATACAGCAACGGCTGCACCTACCAGTATATTTATTCGCATGACAATATGCGTTTTATCGTAAACAACGCCAAGCAGATCCCGCAGCATGATAATACAGTTCGATATTGCCTTTCTGTCAATGACGGTGACAGAAGAAACCAGTTAAGCTCAGGCACAGGCGAATACAATTTCAGATTCTACAACAACACGATTATAGGCTGTGGGGATTTCACCATAGACAACACCGAAAATTCGCTTATAGCGAACAATATATTTATTCCCAAAAAGGGAAGCAGATTTATATATGATTTGTTGGAGATAAAGGAATCGGGCACTGTCTTCACAAACAATTGCTACTATGACATAATGACTCCCCTGATTGAACCGTGCGCTTACAATGTGCTGCCCGGCTTCACCTCCGATGACATATCAGACCCTAAAAGCTTCATGCTCTCCGCCGGGTCACCGCTCATAGGTGCGGGATATGAAATTGAGGATGAGTGCGACACGGATTTCTTCGGAAACAAAATAACAAGCTGCAACATCGGCTGTTACGGTGCAAACGGAACCGATACGGAATATCAGCGTGAGTGCTTCTGCGAAAAGGCTGTTCGGATCACTAAATATGTTTTTGAATGTATTTTTGAGACAATAGCCGATGAAATAAGGCACGCGGCAAGTAAAATAAACAAGTAATTTTGAAGACTGCCGCAGGTAACACGCTTAGCCCACGGCAGTTAAATTTCTTTGCATCCGCCTATTGACAAACATAAAAACCGGTGCTATAATACGTGCAATTTAAGATTTTTAAGAGGAGGAAGCACCGTGGAGAAAAAGAACGCATTCACCATGAACATGACCGAAATGTGCATGTGCCGCATGTGCATGTTCACTTGCATGCCTTTTTCCAATGTGCTTCTGTCATGTTAACAAATCCTTTTCAGCAGTTGATTAACGGGAAGCTCATTGAGAGTTTCCCGTTTTTTATTAAGACTGTGAAAGGAGAAAAATTATGGCCGCTCATAATTTTAAAAGGTTCAGACGAATGCGTCGAAAGACGCATAAGATATAAATTGATATAATGGCAACAAAAACATTAAATATCAAACTAAAAAAGGAGACAACATATCATGAAAAAAACATTTTCAGTTATACTCGCATTAGTCCTTGCCCTCACCTGCATTGCAGGCTTCGCCGCCTGCTCTCAGAAAGAGGCAAGCATTACCATCGCTGTTCCCAATGACGCCACAAACGAGGCTCGTGCGCTTCTTCTTCTTCAGGAGAACGGAATCATCAAGCTCAAGGACGGTGCCGGAATAACCGCCACCATCAGAGACATCGCGGAAAATCCCCACAACATCGAGTTCAAAGAGGTTGAGGCGGCTCAGCTTCCGAACATTCTCCAGGATGTTGACTACGCTGTCATCAACTCCAACTACGCCATTTCCGCCGGCATCAACCCGGTGAAGGATTCGCTCGCGATAGAGGGTTCCTACTCCGCATATTCAAATATACTGGCTGTCAAGTCCGGCAATGAAAATTCCGATGCTATAAAGGCTCTCGTTGCTGCACTCAGCAGCAAAAAGGTTGCCGATTTCATCAGCAGCAAATATGACGGCGCTGTTGTGAGCGTTGTTGAGAACCCCGGTGACGGCTATGACGCGAGCGTCAACTATGATGCGCTCAAGGGTCAGAAAATAACGGTTGCCGCCTCCCCCACACCTCACGCGGAGATTCTCGCGGTTGCCAAGGAAATTCTTGCGGCAAAGGGCATCACCCTCGAAATCAAGGAATTCACCGATTACGTTCAGCCCAACAACGTTGTCGAGTCCGGTGAAATTGACGCCAACTATTTCCAGCACACCCCCTATCTTGATGACTTCAATGACCAGAACGGCACCCACATCGTATCCGCAGCAGCGATACACGTTGAGCCTATGGGTATATACGGCGGAAAACAGACCAGCCTTGACGCTGTAAAATAAAAAAATTTTTGAATAATGCCGAAAGCCGCATGCGTTCGGCATTATTTATGCGTTCGGAGGAACGGCATGATTGAAATAAAAAACCTTTCCAAAACCTTTGAGACTGCCGGCGGCACGCTTGACGCTCTCAAAAACGTCTCGCTCACGGTGCGTGACGGTGATATCTACGGCATAATCGGCATGAGCGGCGCGGGAAAAAGCACGCTCGTGCGGTGCATAAATATGCTTGAGCGTCCCACCGGCGGCAATGTCGTGATAGACGGCAGGGACATGGGAAGTCTGTCCCAGGCTGAACTCAGAGCCGCAAGACGCGATATCACGATGATTTTTCAGGGTTTTAATCTGCTTATGCAGCGCAACTGCCTGAAAAACATATGCTTTCCGCTTGAGCTTTCCGGCATGAACAGGGCGCAGGCGAAAAAGCGCGCGCTTGAGCTGCTCGATATTGTCGGTCTGCCTGACAAGGCAAAGGCTTATCCCGCACAGCTCTCCGGCGGTCAGCAGCAGCGCATTGCCATTGCAAGGGCTCTCGCCACCAACCCGAAGGTGCTGCTCTGCGATGAGGCAACAAGCGCTCTTGACCCGAACACCACCCACTCGATACTCAATCTGATAAGGGATATTAATCAAAAGCTCGGTATAACCGTTATCATTATCACTCATCAGATGAGCGTTGTTGAAGAGATATGCAGCCGTGTTGCTATCCTCGATGAGGGAACCGTGGTTGAAGAGGGTGAGGTCGGAACGGTTTTCGCCCATCCCAAATCTGCGGCGGCACGAAAGCTCGTCTTCCCCGAAGCAAACGATGAAATTCTTGAGACAACCTCGGACGAGAAGCGTATCAGGGTAGTATTCAACGGCGCACTTGCCACCAAAACCCCGCTCATCACCCAAATGGCTATTGACCTCAATATTGCCGCGAACATTCTCGGCGCGTCAACAAGGTGCATAGGCGACAAGGTTTACGGCAACATGCTTCTTGGCATACCCGGAGGAGCACAGGAGCTTAAACGGGCTTCAGACTACCTTCAAAGTGTGCCGGATATTCTTGTCGAGGAGGTGTGAGTTTATGTTTGATAAAATATTTTCATCGCAGACGCTTGAGGAGGCATGGGAAATTCTGATAACAGAGTTTCCGCTGGCAATATGGGAGACTGTTTATGTCACCGTTATCGCGACGCTGTTTGCCGTGATAATAGGACTGCCTCTCGGTGTGCTGCTCGTGGCCGGGGAGAAAAACGGTGTTCTGCCTCTCCCCAAAGGGCTCATGCATGTTCTCAACGTCATCATAAATCTCCTGCGCTCCGTGCCGTTTCTCATCCTGATGATAATGGTCTTTCCGCTCACGCGGGCAATTGTCGGCACTTCGGTCGGCACGGTGGCATCCATCGTACCGCTCGTCATTGCGGCGTTTCCGTTTGTTGCCCGCCTTGTTGAAAGCAGCCTGCGTGAAGTGAACCCGAATATAATAGAAGCAGCGCAAAGCATGGGAGCTTCGCCCATGCAGATAATCGTCAAGGTGATGATTCCGGAAAGCGTCCCATCGCTGCTCTCGAATTTCACAATCGCTATCACCACCATACTCGGCTATTCGGCGATGAGCGGAATAATCGGCGGCGGCGGACTCGGAAAAATCGCCATAAACTACGGCTACTACCGCTACAAATATCTCGTAATGCTCATGGCGGTTATTCTGCTTATAGCTCTGGTTCAGATTTTCCAGAGCGTCGGCACGAAACTCGCGACAAAGACGGATAAGCGTCTGAAAAAGCGCTGACAAAAACTCAAGGCACCGCAGACTTAAATTGAATTGCACCCCACTTGTTAGACGGTTTGATATACTGTCTAACAAGTGGGGTGCTTTGATTGTCGATGCCCTCAAGTGTGGAAACAAACCACGTTACACCGGAAAAACGATGGTTATGATTTTTTCTTACGCCCTTTTCTTCGACCTGAAAAGAACGGAATCCAGTTTCCCCATGGCCTTATCAAACACGAGTGCCATCAGCACCGTCACTGCAAAGCACAGGCAGAAATAAAGCATATTGTTTCCGGTAAGTCCCAGATATTTGAACACGCTCATGGGTATTCTTTGCAGGATATAAATGCTGAAAACATGTCTTCCCAAAGAATCGAGTATGGGGTTTCCTATTTTCAGTTTCATGGAAACCAAAACTATCATCAGCATAAAAGCAGCCGCCCATATCCAATAAATTATAAGACCGACGGACTTATAGTGCTGGCTGACAGCTAAAGCTGCCATCGCTACGCTGACTGCAAGAATATAGGTGAAGTTATTCTTCATCACGACCTTGTCAATCGTTTCTTTAAAATACGCGTACCACATACCCAGCGGGAAAAGGATTATGGTGTTATAGGTATATGCCGGTCTGCCGAGCTTTATAAACAGATATGTCAACGCCACGGTCAGGACGGTCATAAGGCAAAGAGCGGGGATCTTCTTCTTTCTGAAAATCAGGAACGAAACTATCAGCAGCAGATACAGGCAGAGCATAGCCGTTATATACCAGTTGCTGTTTCCTATGGCCTTCCATGTGGTCAGCGCCAGGAGCAGATCGACAAGGCTATATTCTCTTTTTATAAAAAGGTTTGTTATTGCAAAAAGCAAAACCGCGATGTCAAAGTGGAGAAAGAGGCTTAAAAATCTGTTCTTGAAAAGTCCCTTCACATACCCTGTACCTTTTCTGCACACAGAGCACATCATTCCGTAGCCCGAATAGAACAGGAACGTTACTACCACAAGCTGACCCATCCAACTTTTGAAATCCGTCCAAATCTTATCGGACGGACTGCCCAACGACATATAAGTGGATATATGACACATAAACACCAGCAATACAAAAATTCCGTTTATTGCCCCGGTGCTGTCTTTGGATATATAGTCTCTGTTAAATTCATCGGATTTTGCAAATTTTGCTCCGTAAAGAAAAACAAAAATCGCTGTTATAAGAACATATACCATTTTTCTCCACCTTTTTTGTAAGATGGATATATTATATCACGAGTACAATCTCTGTGCAACAAAAAACGGCATCGCTGATGCCGTTTTCAGATCTGTTTAATTGCCGAAAGGATTGAAGAACTGGTCGGAGGATGTGGTCTGTTCATTGACGGAAGCGGTGTTTCCGGTATCCTCCACAAGTTTGACCTTCACATTGAATTCACTGGTTTGATAGTTGCTTGAAATTCTGCACAGCGTCAGAGTCAGTGTGTCTCCGACCTTGCCGTTGTCAATCTCCTCAAGAAGCACATCCGCAGTGGTCAGCTCCTTGCCGTTGACCGCGATTATCAGATCGCCCACCCTGGCATCTGTGTTCACAAGGTCACTGTCCGCATTGATGTCAGCTATTATAAGCGAACCTGCGGGAAGTCCCTTTATCTGGACTATCATGTTATACTGCTGACTGGAGCTGTTTGCGTAGTACGATATCCCGAGCTTCGGGCGGTTCGGCACTCTGCCGTAAGCTATGATGTCATCGATTATCTCCTTTGCGGAGGAAATCGGGATTGCAAAGCCCATAAGCTCATAGTCACTGTCGGTTATTTTAAGAGAATTGATTCCGATTACCTGACCGTATGCGTTGATAAGCGCTCCGCCGGAGTTGCCGGGGCTTATCGCCGCTGTGTGCTGTATACACTCCATTGAATAGCCTATCTCACTGCTGACGGGACGGGAAATCGCCGAAACCATTCCCGAAGTGAAGGACCCGAAAAATTCCATTCCGCCGGGATTGCCCAGAGCGTATACTGCCTCGCCAACCTTGAGTTTTGAGGAGTCTCCGAACTCAGCCGCTGTGAGACCTGTCGACTTTATCTTTAGCACGCCTATATCCGTGCGCGCGTCATATCCGACTATCTGCGCATCATACTGAGTTCCGTCATGAAGCTGCACAACAGCCTTTATTCCGTTTCCGGATATTACATGTGCGCAGGTGATGATATAGGTATATTGCCCACTGGAATCCTCTCCCATGACAATACCCGATCCTTCACCGGACGCAGAACTGTAGGACTGGCTGTAAACAACTATTCCCACATTGCTCGGCTGCACTTTTTCATATATCTCCGATGCGGACAGCATTCCGTCCTTTGAAGTGTTCTGAGCCGAAGGCGAGTCTTTGATTTGAAGCGATGCGTCACCGGTCACATCAGAAATTCCCGTTGTTCCCGTATCTGCCATATCATTTTTCTCTGTGAGAAGCACGCCTGTGATAACCGCCGCTATAACCACTATTGCCGCCAAAACACAGAGGAACACGGTGATTCCTTTCTTTTTGGCGCCTGTCCGTTTCTTGGGCGGCTGTTCGGGCGGTGTATATACCGGTCCCTGCTGATATGAACCGTGCTGACCGGACGCTGAGGAATATGCGCCGTAAACCGCATCCGGTTCAAGCGGCTTTCTGTTCTCCTGCGCAGTGTCGGGAGAATTGTCCTCAGGCGGGACGTGCTCGTCTGCGCCGTAATTGTTTTCATATTCATTATTCATACAGTAAACCTCTTTTCCATCCTGCTTCGCCCTCTATTATGAAACAATTATATTACGATTTTTTGAACCCGCCGTAAACAACTTTCAAGCTAACATTTTGTTTAAAAAGCTACTTTATCGGCAGCCAGAAAACAAACTGGGTATACTCGTTCTCCACGCTCTGAACGGATATCTGTCCGCCGTGCATATCGATTATGGTTTTGACTATATACAGACCCAGCCCGGCTCCCTTGACATCGTAGCTGCGGGATTTATCCGTTTTATAGAAGCGCTCAAACACTTTGCCGACTTCCTCTTTGGCTATTCCCTTGCCGCTGTTCTTTATCGACACTATCGCCTTTTCGGAATCAGCCTTGAGCACAACTTCTATATATCCGCCTTTTTCGGTAAATTTCACGGCGTTGTCGATAAGGTTATATATGACCTGATTTATCATATCCTCATCGGCATAAATATTCATGCTCTCTATGCGGTCAAGTCCGCGTATCTCTATCGATTTTTCCTCAATGGCTCTCTCAAAACCGAGCAGGGTTTTGAATATCATAGCGGATATATCAAATTTTTTCGGTTTGAGATCAAGCTGACCCGCCTCGATTTTCGACATATTGAGCATACCCGTGACAAGACGCGACAGGCGCTTGACTTCATCGGAGACTATTCTGAGATAGTATTGGCTTTTTGACTGGTCAATAGTCCCGTCAAGTATTCCGTCAATAAATCCGCCTATTGTGGTCATCGGAGTTTTCAGTTCATGAGAAACATTCGCGACAAAATTACGCCTCGAGGTCTCAATGGCTGAGAGGGCATTTGCCATGGCGTTGAACGCCGTGACAAGCTCCTCCACCTCATCCTCATCGGATCCGAGCAGCTTCTTCTGGTGCGGAACCGCTATCCTGTGGCTGAAATCTCCGTTTGAATACTGCTTTGCCGCAGCCGACATCTCTCTGAGCGGCTTCGTCATCTGATAAGTCAGGACATAGGTCGCGACAAATGATATAGCCAGAGCCAGAAGTGCCGAAAACAGGAACATTTTGAGTATCGCCAGCACCGGCTCTTTCAGCGAGGTTGTCTCCTGCGCCGCTATGACAAGACCCACCGTCTTTCCCGATGCGACTATCGGTTCGACACTTATAAAATGTGAGGTGCTGTAAACGCCGCCGAGATTCCCCGTGCCGCTGAAGCCGCCGCTTTTGGCTCTTTCAAACACAACCTGAGGTATGGTATATTTGCCGTGGATAATGCACTCGCCCGTATACATCAGAAGATCGGGCTGCCATATCTCCTTGCAGTATATAATCTTCCCCTGATCATTGCATATGTATATATCCGCGTCAATGGCGCTCGAAAGCTGCGCTATCGTGCTGCTGATGAGCATTGCGGAATAGCTGTCATTATTCTCCATATAGCCCTTTTCAACGAGCTTTGAGGATGTCTGCGCAACGTTTTTGGCATTTTGGGAAAGCAGTGTTGTCTTTTCCGTTGCCCAGTTTCTTGCGACAAAGATCAACAGCGCGCTGCCGAGAATAGCAAGGCTTATAAAAATTATAATTGTCGTCACATAGAAGTAACGGTGAAACAGACCCGAGCGCTTTGTTCTCGAGTCTGCTCTTTTAAAATTTATATCGGGTTTATGCTTCTTTGGACTGTCCATGGGCAATCATTCCTTGGTCTCAAACTTGTAGCCGACGCTCCAAACAGTTTTAAGCTCCCACTTATCCGAAACGCCCTCCAACTTTTCACGAAGCCTCTTGACATGGACATCAACAGTTCTCGAATCTCCGTAATAGTCGAAGCCCCAAACCTCATCGAGCAGTTGATCCCTTGTGAAAACTCTGTTCGGATTGCTGGCAAGGTGGAAAATCAATTCAAGCTCCTTGGGCGGAGTGTCAATACGCTTGCCGTCAACCCACAGCTCATAGTTTGTGAGATTGATTTTGAGCTTGTCAAACTCAACCTGCTTCACTTCGCTCGAAGCGGAACCGGAGGTTCTTCTGAGAACCGCTTTCACCCTTGCGATGACCTCTTTGGCATCAAAGGGTTTGACAACATAGTCATCCGCGCCAAGCTCAAGTCCGAGAACCTTGTCAAATGTCTCGCCCTTTGCGGTGAGCATAATTATGGGCTTGTCTGAGAATTTGCGCACCTCACGGCAGACCTGCCAGCCGTCAAGCTTGGGAAGCATAATATCAAGCAGCATCAGATCCGGTTGAAACTCACTGAATTCTCTGACAGCACTCTCGCCGTCGTTCGTTATATCAACAGTGTACCCTTCTTTTTCGAGATAGAGACGCAGCAACTCGCAGATATTGACGTCATCATCGACAACAAGAATCTTCTCGTTCGCCATATATACCTCTCCTTTCGCGCATTAAGAACCGTTTTTATTTATTATAAACGATTTGAAAACCGATGTGTGAATTGCAAAATAACATTTTGTTACAAAATTTCGGTTCACTCGTCTTTTATTGAGCGGAGCAGACCGCCCTTTTCAATTATATTTTTTATAAACGGCGGGAACGGTTCGGTTCGGTAGCTCTCGCCTTTGCTCAAGTTTTTGATAATTCCCTCGTCAAAATCTATCTCAAGCTCATCGCCTTGAGAGATTTTTCCGCATTCGGGGCACTCGAGAATCGGCAGACCGATATTGAGAGCGTTGCGGTAGAATATTCTCGCAAAACTCTTCGCTATGACAGCGGAAACTCCTGCCGCCTTTATCGCTATCGGAGCGTGCTCGCGGGATGAGCCGCAGCCGAAATTATATCCGGCAACAACTATATCGCCCTTATTAACTTTTTTAACGAAATCAGCATCGATATCCTCCATGCAGTGCGAGGCCAGCTCCGCCTCGTCAAAGCTGTTGAGATATCTTGCGGGAATTATAACATCAGTGTCAACATTATCGCCGAAAACATATGCTTTGCTGTTCATAAAATCAATCCTCCGGTACCGTTATATATCCCTTGATTGCGCTCGCGGCGGCAACCTCCGGGCTTGCAAGAATGACCTCACTTGTCGGGTCTCCCATACGTCCTACAAAATTGCGGTTTGTCGTTGAAACCGCACGTTCTCCGGCGGCGAGAATTCCCATGTGCCCGCCGAGGCACGGACCGCATGTCGGGGTGCTGAACACTCCGCCCGCCTCAACGAATATCTCGGCAAGACCCTCTTTGATGCATTCAAGATAAATCTTCTGTGTAGCGGGAATCACAATCAGCCTGACACCCTTCGCAACCGTCTTTCCGCGCAGGACTTCAGCGGCACTGCGCATATCCTCCATTCTGCCGTTTGTGCAGGAGCCTATGACCGCCTGATCGATGAATATTTTCTCATCAAGCTCATCAACAAACTTTGTGTTGGACGGAAGGTGGGGCAGAGCCACCACCGGACGCAGGGAGGACAGGTCTATCTCAATAACCTCATCATATTCCGCATCCTCATCCGCGCTGAATATTGCCGGCTCGCGTTCGCTTCTGGCTTTCACATATTCAAGTGTTTTTTCATCCACCGGGAATATACCGTTTTTCGCTCCGCACTCTATCGCCATATTGGCAATTGTGAAGCGGTCGTCCATTGACAGTGCCGACACACCCTCGCCGCAGAATTCCAGCGAGCGGTAAAGAGCACCGTCAACACCGATTTTTCCGATTAAATAGAGTATTACATCCTTTCCGCTGACATGCTTCGGCAGGCTGCCCTTGAGCACAACCTTGAGCGCTGACGGAACCTTGAACCATGCGGTGCCGCTCGCCATGCCGGCCGCCATATCGGTTGAGCCGACGCCTGTCGAGAACGCGCCGAGAGCGCCGTATGTACAGGTGTGGGAGTCAGCTCCGATAATGCAGTCGCCCGGTATGACAAGACCGCGCTCCGGAAGCAGAGCGTGCTCTATTCCCATCTGACCGACATCAAAATAATTTTTAATTCCATGCGCCCCCGCAAAGGTTCTGACACGTTTGCAGTTGCCCGCGGATTTTATATCCTTGTTCGGTGTGAAATGGTCCATAACAAGCGCGATCTTTTCGCTGTCAAAGACCGTGTCAAAGCCGTATTTTTCGAACTCGTTCACCGCCACGGGTGAGGTAACATCGTTGCCGAGCACCATATCGAGCTTTGCGCTGATAAGCTGGCCCGCGCGCACACTCTCAAGTCCCGCATGGGCGGCAAGTATTTTCTGGGTCATGGTCATTGCCATATACATCAACTCCTATAAAATTTCTCTTACAAGCTTGTGTTCAATTGAGTCCACAAGCGCTATCCAGCTGGCCTCAATAACGTCTTGCGACACCCCAACCGTGGTCCAAATCTCAGCGCCGTCCGTTGAAGTGATGAGAACACGCACGCTTGCCGCGGTTGCGTCCTTCGGCTCCATAACACGGACCTTATAGTCTATGAGCTTCAGCTCACGCAGACAGGGGTAAAAATCCTCAAGCGCTTCTCTTAGCGCCATGTCAAGCGCATTGACCGGACCGTCTCCGTCAGAGGCGGCAATCTTCACTCTGCCGTCCACGCTGAGCTTTATGGTGGCCGTCGCACTGTGGTTGTTGTCATAGGGAAGCTCATCAAGCACCTTGTAGCTTATCAGATCGAAGAACGGCTTATACTTTCTGACAAGCCTGTGAACTATAAGCTCAAACGACGAGTCGGCACCCTCAAACTGATATCCCTCGTACTCCTTCTGTTTTAATATATCGAGAAGCTCCGTCACCTGAGGAGAGTCGCGGTCAAAATCCGGATACAGCTTCTGTATCTTCTTGAGTACCGCCGCGCGCCCCGTGACCTCGGAGAGCAGGAAGCGTCTGCGGTTGCCCACGGTCTCGGGATCTATATGCTCAAACGACTCTCTGAGTTTCAAAACTCCGTCGGCGTGCATACCCGCCTTGTGTGCGAACGCGCTTCTGCCGACAAACGGCACATTCTTGTGAAGCGTCACATTGGCGACCGAGGCTATTTTTATCGCCGAGGAGGTCAGATTCCTGAGATTTTCCTGCGGGATGCACTCATATCCGGATTTTATCTGCAAATTAGGAATAACAGATGTCAGGCTGGCATTTCCGCAGCGTTCGCCGAAGCCTATGAAAGTGCCCTGCACATGCCTTGCGCCCGCTTTGACTGCCATCAGAGCACCGGCGATCGCCATATCCGAGTCGTTGTGGGTGTGTATCCCTATCTTGCTGTTCGGAAAAAGCGCGCAGACCTCAGCCGTTATCTTCCCTATTCTGTCGGGAAAACTTCCCCCGTTTGTGTCGCAGAGAGTCAGGCAGTCCGCTCCTCCTCTTTCGGCGGCACGCAGACATTTCTCAGCATATCCGTCGCCGTCAGACCAGCCGTCAAAGAAGTGCTCCGCGTCAAAAATCACATATTTGCCGTGTTCCTTGAAGAATCGGCAGGTTTCCTCAATCATTGCGAGATTTTCTTCGAGAGTGGTCTTTAAAATTTCCTCAACATGGAGCGTGCGGCTCTTTCCGACCAGCGACACGCACGGTGTTCCGGCTTTGAGAACCGCCTCGCACGAAGGGTCGTCCTCGACCCGACAGCCCTTTCGCCGTGTTGAACCGAAAGCGCATAATTTTGAATTTTTAAGCTTCAGCCCCGCCGCCCGTTCAAAGAACTCCAGCTCGCGCGGGTTTGAAGTGGGATTGCCCGCCTCTATTATGGGAACTCCCAACTCATCGAGCACTCGGACTATCTCCAGCCTGTCATTGACAGAAAACGATATCCCCTCTCCCTGCGAACCGTCACGCAGAGTGGAATCGAGCAGTTCAATTTTTTCCGTAAAAATCCCCCCTGACCGTATCTTAGTCCTTTACGGCATCACCGATGCGGTGATATGAAAAAGTGAAAGTTCGGCTTCAGTCCGGTCATATTTGAATAAGGCTGCCCGCTTTGGACTGACCGTTATACACATAAACCGTTTTTTTGCTCACTTCTTAACCGAAAAGCGAAAGCTTGTGCGGCTCTTAAACTCCTCTTCCGCTGCAAATACGCAGCAGGGAAATTCCGGTCTGTTGGGAGAATCGGGATAAAACTGCGTTTCAAGGCAGAATCCCGCATGCTTGCCCATTTTTGTGCCGCCCTTGCCGGGGACATTTTCGAGAAAATTGCCGGTATAGAGCTGGACTCCGGGCAGGTCGGTAAACATCTCCATATATCTTCCGCTCTGAGGGTCATATGCCGCCGCCGACGGCTCACCGCTGATGTTGTCAAGGCAGAAGTTATGGTCGTAGCCGTTTCTGCACTGAACAAGCTGTTCGTCACTGTCTGTGATATCACGTCCTATCGCCTTCATCTCTCTGAAATCAAAGGCAGTTCCCTCAACGTCCCGCAGCTCCCCTGTCGGGATGCTTGCCGTGTCTATCGGGGTATAGTGTGAAGCTCTTATAAAAAGTTCCTGTGAGAGCACATCAGGGCGGTCATAACCGCCGAGATTGAAATAGGCGTGATTCGTCATATTTATGGGTGACGCCTCGGTGCAGGAGGCTCTGTATTCAATAGAAAGCTCATTATCATCGCTGAGCGAATATGTCACCTCGGCTCTCATCTCCCCCGGAAATCCGTTTGAGCCCTCCGGGCTGGTGTAAGAGAAGGATACACTGCTGTCCGAGATTATCCGCGCATCCCACACGGCATGCGAAAATTCTCCGCCGCCGTGCAGACATGTGACCCCGTTCTCGTTCTTTGTCACGTCAAAATCCCTGCCGTTGAGGCTGAAATGTCCGCCGCAGATACGGTTTGCGTATCTGCCGACTGTCATGCCCTGATAGTCGCTGCGCTCAACATGGCCCTTTATATCATCAAAGCCTATGAGAATATCCTTGAAA
>SAMEA3663263__coassemble_77_pt1 | contig 35582 bp, 28 predicted proteins | sample SAMEA3663263__metabat2_low_PE_013 | metagenome-assembled genome bin SAMEA3663263 (sample SAMEA3663263) | pig gut metagenome | biome: pig gut; feature: pig-associated habitat; material: faeces | place: China | collected 2013 | reverse complement strand
TTTTAGATGTTTGAATAATATTCACTCTTTGAACCTCCTAAATCTCCCGGCTTGAAATAAAGAAATATTTTTGATATTATTAAAAATAAAGAGTCTACCTCGGAAGGAGTGATACAGTGGCGCTTTTCAACGAAGAAACCTATTTGTACGACAGCAACGCCAACAGCAGCTTTTTTCATCTGTATGCGTTCGGAAAGCTGTATCCGGATTCCAGTTATATAATATCGAGAAAGAAAAACCGTGACACGATAATAGAATGTGTCCTCGACGGTGTGGGTTATATAGAGTGCGGAGGAGTAGTTACAACTGTTGAAAAAGGAGACTGCTATATCCTAAAAAGCGGGGAAGCGCACAGCTACTATTCGGACGAAGCTCGACCTTACACAAAAATCTGGGTTACTGTTTCGGGCAGTATAGTTGATAAGTGGCTCGAACTTTACGGGATCAACGCTCCTGTATTTGTAAGGCGTCTTGATATAACGGCATATTACAGTCAGATAAAGCAGGTGGCTTTTGGAAAACCGAACCTTGACAGGGAAAAAAGACTGATGCTGCTTGTTCATAACATAATATTTGAAATGGGTCTGACGGCACCCACAGAGAGCAAGCAGCAAAAGAGCAGCGCGCATTATATCAAAACAAGCGACAACGTTATTATAGACGTGAAGAAGTATATTGAAAAACAGTGCAATGAAAAGCTTAAAATGAAAGATTTGGCGCTGAAGTTCGGAATGTCACCGAATACAATCAACAGAATGTTCACGGAAAAATACGGAATGTCGCCAAGCAAGTATCATATGCAGTGCAAATTGGATTCGGCGGCCTATTTTTTGACCAGCACTGACATGAGTATAGATGCAATAAGTGAAGCTATCGGATTTTTTGACAGAAGCCACTTTTGCAAAGCGTTTCAAAAGCAGTATAATGTCTCTCCGAGCGCTTACCGCAAAAGCTTTTTGGACAGTCAATTACCTCACATTACCTGAAACTTTATATTATTGCTGCGCCAAGGTGCGAAAAGACCGACTCAGACGGCGTCTTGTAATATAACGGTGTTGACCGAGCGAGGAGAAAGGACGATGCTATCAGAGGATATTTCGCTTTCCTCAAGGTCATGCTGCTCATCGGTTACGGCAAGCAGAGCCTTTTGTGAGCCGGAATCAAGGGAGACCGGCTTGCTTTCTGAAGATTCGTTAATTAATATCAGAACTGTTTTTTCACCCTTTACGAAGGCAAGAAGAAGAATCTCGCTGTCCTCACACGAGGCAAACACCCGCTTTGAACCGGGCTCGATATATTTTGAAAAATTTCCCGTGACATATAACCGTTTGGTAGTTTCAAATGTCTTGTCTTCAAGGTTTATGTATATCAGCCCGTCGCAGTAATCAACCTCAGAAACAGCAATCCAGTGCTGCCATGAGATGACATTCAAAACAGAAATATCCTCATATATTGTTTTGGCGGCAACAAGCGCAGAATCCATGCCTTTGTCGCGTCCGCCCTGCATATGCGTCCATTCGCTCATTTTAAGCGGTACATCGGGATAGTGCTTATTCATCCATCTGCGAAAGCGTCTCATGAAAGCAATTCTGTCATTGAGAAAGGGGAGCGGCACTTTCAGAAAATATGAATGAAAGTCCACGGCATCGATGTTACGGCGAATTACCGGGTCACGAAGCAAAATTCGCGTATAAGTTTTGTTGAACCATCTTATGTCGCCGTTTTCAGAACCGGAGAGTTTGACTCCGGTTAAATTTTTTCTCTTCTCAAGCTCCTCGGCAAAAACTCTGAAAACCTTCTCAGCGCTTCGGGGATTGTAGTGACAACCCTCCTGACCTCCGGTCCATTTCCAAACAGGCTCATTTATCGGGGAGAGATATCTGACGGGCAGACCGCAGCCGACAAAATGCTCAGTTACATCAAGGCAATAATCCGCAAATCTTTTGAAGTTTTTCGGGCTGATATTTCCAAGGAAACTCCTGCTGGCGTCACAGTGAGCCTTGCCGTTTTTTGTCATACATTCCGGGGGCGAGTTGACAAATAGAATAACTTCGTCCGCACCGTCTTTAACGGCTCTGTTCATCATATAGACGGCGTTTGCGTCACGGCTCCAGTCGTATTCTCCGGAATCGTCATAAAAACTCTCGGTTCTTCTGGCAGGTTCCGAATATGTGCCCTTGCCTGAAGATTTTGAACCGGCACCTATGTTATATCTGTATATTCCCAGTCCTATTCCTTTGTCTTTGCTGTAAAGAAGCTCGGATATTCTGTCGCGGACTGCGAGACCGCTTTGAGGGTCTGTGTGTGTCCAACCGCCGACTATCTGTGCCCACCAAGCGCCGCTTGCACCGAAGCGTTCAAAGGTCTGAAACTGTTTTTGTCTGTCAATATGAATTTTCACTAATCTCTCTCCAATGCCGTATGTTTAATTTTGTGTGCTTATAATAAAAATTTCTCATGTTAATGAAGTTTGTTGTAGAAATTATATCATTTATGCGGCGTTATTGTTAGGTAAATTTTTAATAAAAAAGAGTAAAAAATGTTATCGTTCAAAAGAACAAACATCTCCGGGTCTGATTGAAGACCCGGAGATGTTGTCGGTTTTTGTCATTATGCTCTTTTTTGAAGCTCTCTTTCGAGCCAAATGGAGCCGATGTCCACTGCACTGTAAAGACCTCTGCGCTCAGCCTTTTTGAGAATTCTGTCTCTGGGGCGAAGATTCTCGTCTGTGCTGACGAGCTGAACGAGAACCTTATCCGAAAGCTCAACGCCCTTGACTTCTTTTTTTGAGGTAATCTGCATCATTATGACACAGGGCTCATCCATAAAGCCGTAATAAAGAGTGTTGTCTTTTCTGACGAGGGGTTTGCCCTTATACATAAGAATCGGGTTCTTATCTGCCATTAGCTGCTCACTCCAATCCGATTTTAGTTGCTGTGTTTAACTCCGAGATAATCTTCAACCATGCTTTGAAGCAGTTCGTCTCTGTCAAGCTTGCGGACAAGACTGCGCGCATTGTTGTGTGTGGTGATATAAGTCGGGTCTTCGGAGAGAATATAACCAACAATCTGGCTGACAGAGTTGTATCCCTTCTCGTTGAGTGCGTTATAGACTTCAAGAAGAATCTTTTTCATTTCTTCATCGTTTTCGTTCTTGATGGAGAACTGAATAGTTTCGTCGGCCATAATTAAACACCTCCATACACTCTATTATATACCAAAATTTGCAATAAAACAATGGGTAAAACCAAATAAAGTTAAACTCTAAGTGAAACTCCGATTTTCGACAGCCTGCGAAGAATCTCGTCAATCCAACCCTGAACCTCTTCCATTTCAAGAGTTCGCTCATGAGAGGAGAACCAGAAACGTATGGTTATGCTCTTCACACCGAGCTTTTCATATGTGTCGATGAGTTTTACACTTTCAAGCTCAGCGATGTTCATTGACTTCCAAGTGTCCTTAATTTCGGCGAAGGTGACGCCGTTTTTCATAACCAGAGAGAGATCATAGTAGGTGGCCTGTTGCGATGACGGTTCTTTGAACTCTATGTCGAGAGCGGAGGAATCGCTGAATTTGTCAAGATCCATCTCGATGCATACTGCGGCACCGCTCTTGTCGAGCTTTGAGAGGTTACTCGGGTGCAGGGCGCACACGCAGCCTAAATCCTCACTGCCGGTGGATATGGCAGCCGTATTTTTCGGGTGCTGCCAGGCGTGCAGGGGAGGTATTTTTCTGAAATTCGGTGCTGAGTGCTTAATCTGGTCGAAAATGCAGTTAACAATCTCAACCGCCTTGTAGTAGAGGTTGCGCTCACTTTGCGATTTGGAAAACAGAACAATGCCGAGATTACGTCTTTCGTCGCAGGTGCCGTCCTCCTTGGTGCCTTTTATGACTCTGCCGATTTCAAAAACACCGAAGCTGTCCGCAAAATCTCTGTTTTCATAGGTGACAGTGAGCAGAGTGGGAAGCATGGAGTTCCTGAGAACGCCGTTGTCGGAGCTTTCAATGTTGAGAATCTTTACGTTGTCCTCAACCTCAATGCCGAGTTTTTTATATTTTTTCTTGTCGCACCAGATGTATGAGTGAACCTCATGCATGGAATATTTCTTGACCAGCAGGTCTTTTATTTCATCACTTTCGAGGCGTGCGCGTGAATGGTGAACGGGTTTTAAAGGACTGTGGGTTGTGGCGATTTCAAAGTTGTCATAGCCGTAGATTCTTGTGATTTCCTCAATGATATCTGCCTTGATTGTGACATCCTTTGTGGCTCGCCAGGAGGGTACGCTGACGGTGAAAACGCCGTCTTTCTCATCAACTCCGAAGCCGAGAAGTCTGAGGGTGTTGCAAATCTGCTCATCGCTGATGTAGATGCCGGTATAGCGATCGACATACGCCCTGTCGAACGAGAGGGTGACGGGAGGATATTTTTTGACATATTCGTCAGTCAACTGAGAATCAATAACAGCGCCGCTGTCAATGTCCTTTAAAAGCTTTACAAAGCGTTTGACCGCGATAAGTGTCAGCTCCGGATCGATTATCTTTTCATATCTTGCACTTGCGTCAGTGCGCAGACCGAGACGCGAAGAGGATTTGCGCACGCAAATTCCGTCAAAGTTGGCGGATTCAAGAACAACGCTCGAGGTGTCTCCGACAATTTCCGAATCAAGACCGCCCATGATGCCGGCGATGGCTACCGGCTCATCATTGTTGTATATAAGCAGAGTGTTTTTATCGGCCTTTCTCGTCACGCCGTCAAGTGTTACAAAATCCATGTCCTCAGCGGGCATATCGATTTTTATATGGTCAATTTTCTTTGCGTCAAATGCGTGCGTTGGCTGACCGAGCTCCAACATAATGTAGTTAGTCAGGTCCGCAAGCAGATTTATCGGTCTCATACCGCAGTAGGAGAGCCTTATTCTTATGGTCATGGGGCTGATATGCTTTGTGATATTGGCCATTCGCAGGCAGGAGTAGCGATATACATGTTCTTTGTCCTCAATGGTTACCGGAACCTTGTCCTGCGAAGTGCTGTCAAGCTCCGCAAGGTCTAAGGACTTTAGCTGACGTCCGGTCAGTGCGGCAAATTCGCGGGCAATTCCGTAATGTCCCCAAAGATCAGGACGGTTTGTGAGTGATTTGTTGTCAACTTCAAACACAATGTCGTCAATCGGGAAGATTTCTTTTATATCTGTGCCGTTGACAAGCTCGGGGTCGAGTACCATTATGCCGGAGTGGTCATCGCTTATGCCGAGCTCTTTTTCGGAGCAGCACATGCCCTCAGACTCATATCCGGCAACAGTAGCCTTGTTAATTTCTCCGGCAACAACTCGTCCGCCGGCAAGAGCAAAAGCTACCTTCTGACCGACTGCTGCGTTGGGTGCGCCGCATACGCAGTTAACTGTTCTGTCACCGACATCAACGGTGAGCAAATGAAGCTTTTTTGAGTTGGGATGATTTTCGAGAGTCTTAATCTCTCCGACAACAACCTTTTGAACATCTTTACCCATGTAATAGATGTCCTCAACTTCAGCTGTGGCAAGTGTAAATTTGCTGATAAGCTGTTTTATATCATAACCGTCAAGATCAACGTAGTCCTTTATCCAGTTAATAGATACAAGCATGATTTAAGCCTCCTTTTTATCTTCGGTAACAGTGAAGGATGAGTTCGTGAACTGCGAAAGAGCTTTTAGATTGCAGCTGTTGAAAACTCTTATATCCTTAATGCCGTATTTCATCATCGCAAGGCGTGTGAGACCGAGACCGAAAGCGAAACCGGAATATTTTTCAGGGTCAACGCCGCCGGCAATCAACACGTTCGGATGAATCATGCCGCAGGGACAAAGCTCAAGCCAACCTGAATCCTTGCAGGAGGCGCAGCCTTCGCCGCCGCAGATAAGGCACTGGATGTCCAGCTCGAAGCCGGGTTCAACGAACGGGAAAAATCCCGGACGCAGACGAACCGTGACATCCTTATGAAACACCTCGGAGAGCATCGTTTTCATAAAGTAGATAAGGTTTGAGATGGATATATCTTCGCCAACCATCATACCTTCCATCTGAAAGAAGGTGTTTTCATGACAGGCATCGATTTTTTCATTTCTGAAGCATCGGCTGGGGAAGATTGCACGCAGGGGAAGACCTTTTTCGAGATCTGCCGCGTATTTGCGCAGAATTGTGTTTTGGGCAGCGGAGGTATGAGTCTTAAGGAGCTGACCGTTGCTCAGATAATAGGTGTCCTGCATATCTCTTGCGGGATGATGTTTCGGAATATTGAGCGCCTCAAAGCAGTTGTAGTCATCTGTGACTTCGGAGTAGTCCTCAATGGAAAACCCCATGCTCAGGAAAATATCCTCAACCTCGCGCTGAACGAGCGTTATCGGGCTGTAAGAGCCTGGGTTGGTGTCGCAGGGAAAGGTTTCATCATATACTTCGGCGCTGTCTATGAGAAGCTGTTCCTCAAGCTTTTTGAGCTCCTCAAGCTTCTGCTGAATAGAAGTCTCAATGAACTGCTTTATGGAGTTGATACGCTGACCTTCTTCTTTTTTCTGCTCGTTGGGCAGTGAACGCAGATCGCTCATCATCTCGGCAACATGACCCTTTTTGCCGAGAAACTCAACTCTCAGCCCTTCAAGTTCAGAGGTGTGCTTGATCTCGTCCATCTTTTCTTTGAATAATTGTTTCAGATTTTCGGGTTTTTCTTTCATACCGCAGCTTCCTTTCAATGCAAAGTTTCAAAATCTTTTGATGTGAACAAAAAAATACTCCTTCGCCCGTGAGGGACGAAGGAGAACTCCGTGGTACCACCCTGCATTCGCGCTCTTTGAGCGCCTCACTATTCCGCGCGATGGCGGAAAACACCGGTTAACGGAGGTGACCCGTCACAGCCTACAACACACAAGCTTCAGCCGCGCCGCTCCGGAGTGAACTTCGGCATACTCAGTCACAAAGCCCTTTCAGCCTCAGGGGCTTCTCTCTGCGGTGAGCAAATACACCTACTCTCTCCATCATAGCGTTATAACAATTTGTAATATGATAACACACCTTAGCAAAATTTGCAAGAGCAGTTATTATATTTTTTGCAAGGCCGTGTGTATGTGTTAAAATGATGTGACCCAAAAAGAAAGAGAAGTAGCTTCAAAATGTGGTATAATGAAATCGCAAAACAACATTAACCAAGAAAGAAGTACTTCTCATGAATATGATAACACAAGAAGCAAGAAAAAAGCAAGAAAAAGAACTCATTTAAAAAGCATTATGCCCGATACGGATGGGACGGAGTTTACATTGATTTGCTCCGTAAAGGATATACCCGCAGTTTTTCGGGAATGGTATATGCAGCCAAAAGAATGGGACTGACAGAGCAAAAGAAACCGCAGAAGAAAAGCCGAGTGCAAAGACGGTATCCAGAACTGCTTGATCCGGGAGGAAAGGTACAAATAGATGTTAAAGAAGTGCCGTACAACTGCCTTATAGGCAAGGTTTTAAGGGACGGAAAGCGCTTGTATCAATGGACAGCAATAGACGAATGTACCAGAATGAGATTTGTGTAAATAAAGTTTTGAGCTTAATAGAGAACCGCCTGTTCCAATAAACAGGCGGTTCCCATGCCGTATTATTACTTTTCTGACAACTGAAAGTTGCGTATTTTGTAACATTTGCTCGGTTGCCCAATCACTGCGGATATGATATATTTAAGATGGAGGTGGCGCATATGACGATAAACAGCATGATTTATAAATTGCGAAACGATGCTAATATGTCCCAGGAAAAATTTGCATCGCTTTTTGGAGTATCCCGCCAGTCGGTGCAGAAGTGGGAAAGCGGAGCATCAGTTCCGGAGATTGACAAAATAATAAAAATAGCCAAATATTTCGGAATTTCAATTGATACCCTTGTTTTGGACAGCAACAGCCGCGCGATGGAGGAGTACGCTGCTGCGAAGGAAATAAAACCGAACTTCGACAAAATAGATTCGTGGGAGCCATATTCCTCAGATTTGATGACAGAATTTGATCAGTCGGTCGAAGAGGGGCTGGATATCGAGCGGTATAAGGATGTTTTCAGTGCCGTGTCAGCGCTCCCGAAAGATGAGGTCAAGAAAAAATTCGGTGATGTTCTCTATGATATTGTATCAAACGCAAAACAGGCGGTGGGATATAAATATATCGAGCCGTCTGCGTTAGATGAGATAAAAGCGTTGAGAAAAGAGCATTCTTTTAGTCAAACTATCCCGGACGGAGAAACTCTGAAGAACAAAATTCACGGCGCGTGGATGGGAAGAGTATGCGGATGCCTTTTGGGAAAGCCCGTTGAAGGGATAAGAACTGATGAGCTGATTCCTCTGCTCAAAGAGAGCGGCAACTATCCGATGCATCGATATATTTACAGCACGGACATAACGGAGAAAATGTGCGACAGATATAATTTTCATCTGCGCAACAAGCCCTACGCCGACACGGTCAAAGGCATGCCTGTTGATGATGATACGAATTATGTGGTGCTCGCACAGAAGATTATAGAGGACTGCGGAAGAGACTTTACCTCCTATGACGTCTCAAGAGCGTGGCTGAAATATCAGTCGATGGAATCATATTTTACTGCGGAAAGGGTGGCTTTTCGCAACTTTGTCAATGGCTATGAGCCGCCCCAGTCAGCCTCGTATAAAAATCCTTACCGTGAATGGATAGGCGCGCAAATCAGAGGGGATTATTTCGGGTATATAAATCCCGGAGACCCTGAGACGGCGGCCGATATGGCGTTTCGGGATGCCTGCATATCACATGTCAAGAACGGAATATACGGGGAGATGTTTGCGGCGGCAATGATTTCCTGCGCTGCGGTTACGGATGATATCAGCGATATAATTTTGGGCGGCTTGGCGCAGATTCCGCATACCTCAAGGCTTCATGAGGCAATATCGGACGTTTTGGATGGATATGGCAGCGGCATCTGTCAGGCAGACTGCGTTAAACGAATACACACACTCTTTGATGAGCACACCGGACACGGCTGGTGTCACACGATTTCAAATGCCATGATTGTAGCGGCATCTCTGCTCTACGGCGGCGGTGATTTCGGAAAATCAATATGCATGGCGGTTGAGGCAGGGTTTGATACTGACTGCAACGGCGCAACGGTGGGTTCAATTCTCGGCATGAGAAACGGCATAGAAAATATCGGCGAAATCTGGACGAAGCCTGTTGAGGATACGATTCACACATCCATATTCGGAGTGGAAACAGTAAAAATATCGGAATGTGCTCAAAAGACTTTGGAACATATGGCATAAATGAAAGGCGGGGTATTTTCATGAAAAATATTCTTGTTATAGGCAGCGCGAACATTGACCTGACGATTCAAACCGACCGTATGCCGAAGCTTGGCGAGACAGTCACGGGGCACGGATTCTCAATGAATTCGGGCGGCAAGGGAGCAAACCAGGCTGTTGCCGCGGCAAAACTCGGCGGCGATGTGAAATTTCTCGGAGTTATCGGAAACGATACTTACGGCGAAAAGCTTCTTGCAGATCTTCGAAAAAGCGGTGCCTTTTTTGAGGGCATAACAGCGGACGGTGTTCCCACCGGAACCGCCTGTATAACCGTGGTGAACGGCGACAATTTTATTGTCCTCAATCCGGGAGCAAACGATTTGCTGACCCCCGAAATTATCGAAGAAAAGGCGGAGCTTATAAGAAAATCGGACTATGTTATAATGCAGCTTGAGATTCCGGTTGACTCTGTTCTGCGAGCCGCCGTGATTGCAAAGGACGCGGGAACATCGGTTGTTCTGAATCCCGCACCGGTCAAGGAGCTCCCGGATGAAATATATAGGCTTATCGATATAATGATTCCCAACGAATATGAGGCAATGCTGCTCACAGGCATCTCAACAGATAATGAGCAGGGATGCAGGGCTGCCGTTGAGGATTTGAGAAAAAAGGGCGTAAAAACAGTGATAATCACTCTCGGCGACAGGGGCTGTGTATATAATGACGGCGACAGGATAATATTTCATCCGACCGGAAAGGCAGATGTAGTGGACACTACCTCGGCGGGAGACAGCTTTATTGGTGCTCTCTGCTGTAAATTAGCCTCCGGAAACAGTCTGCCGGAATCGATAGACTACGCGACCAAGGTTGCGGCAGTGACCGTCAGCCGCCGCGGCGCAAGCGAATCGATTCCGTATGCGTATGAAATATAATAATCACAATAAAAATAAAAGCGTTACAGACATCTTTCCTGTTATCTGTAACGCTTTCTTAGTTTAATGAGATATACAAATTCTTATCTGTATCTCACTTTGTATAAACCTTGTGCCTCAGCCACCGTTTTCCTCTGTATCTCAGAGCAAAAGCCGCTGAGCGGAAAAACCAGTCAACAAGCATGGCAATCCACACTCCCATTGCGCCCATGCCGCATTTTAGCCCTATTATGTAGCTGAGCAGAATACGGAACGTGAACATAGAGAAAAGGGCAATGCACATGGTGAATTTCGCGTCGTTCGCGGCTTTGAGAACATTTGGCATTGTGAATGAAGCGGGCCATATCAGCATAGCCATTCCGTTGTGTATGAGAACAAGTATCATTGAGAGTTTGTATGCATCCTCGGATATGTTGTAAAGCCGGATAGTCAGCGGCAGGGTCAGCAGGATTACGGCATTCCACACCGCCATCATTGCATAGGTTATGCGCATGAGCTTTTTTGTGTAGAAGCGGATTTGTTCCTCACTTCCGACGCCGACACACTGGCCGATGACGGTGATAACGGCAAGTCCCATGGCCTGACCGGGAATTATGCCGAGGCCATCAAGGTTGTTGGCAACGGCGTTTGCGGCTATCTGAACAGTGCCGAAGGAGGTTATGATGCTGACCACGAGTATTCTGCCAAGGTTGAACAGACTGCTCTCAATGCTGTTCGGTATTCCTATTCCGAGAATATTTTTGATTATCCTGAAATCCGGTCTGAAGCGTTCTTTAAAGGATATGTATATTATGTTGTCCTTGCGGCAGAGCAGGATGAGCAGCATTGCCATTGCGACAAAACGCGAAAAGGCGGATGCGGCGGCAGCACCCGCAACGCCGAGCTTGAAACCGAAAATCATTATCGAATTTCCGATGACGTTTAGTATGTTGGTGCACAGGGAGGCAAACATTGATATTTTTGAATTGCCCATAGCTCTGAACAGAGCTGCACAGCAGTTATAGACTGCGATGAAAGGAAAGGAGAGAGCGGAAATCCAAAAATAGGTGAGTGCCGCCTCCATGACTTCCGGTTCAAGGGTGCTGAAAAACAGGAAGAGAATCTGTGAGCGGAACAAAAGTGCCAGCGCCATAAAAATCAGCGAGACAATGAAAGTGATAAAAATAAGCTGCGAAGCGCTTCCTCTTGCGCTCTCTCTTTTGCCCGCACCTATAAACTGAGCGGCAACAACCGCTCCGCCCGTTGCAAGAGCAGCAAAGATATTGATAATGAGCACCATTATCATGTCAACAAGTGAGACGCCGGATATAGCCTCATCGCCGAGTGATGAAATCATGACCGTGTCTATAAGCCCAACGGAAACGGCGAGCAGCTGTTCAATGACGAGCGGAAATATCAGCCTTTTCAATGCCCTGTCAGAAAACAGGGGCTTTTTCGGATTTTCCAAAAGAACATCTCCAATCAGATTTACTGCATAATATTATCACATTTGCTCCGTCAATTCAATTATGTATAACAAAAATCCGACCCTTAGCCTTGTAAACCTAAAGGTCGGATTGAATAGAAATGAAATTCTCAAAAAATATATCTTGTCAGAATTTGGATATGCCGTGCGGTTGTATTTTTTGACCGCAGTTTTATTTCTTTATCGTCTGCAAGAATCCACCGACCATTGAAAGTATTCTATCGTCAGCGCCAAACTTTTCCGCTATTCCGACAAGAGTTTTGACTTTCACGGGATATACTGGTTTGAGCAGAGGACTGGACACAGCCTTTGCGGCAAAGTCTCCGGCGGCGTTTCTGACAATGTTGTGAAGCTCCTCACTTTGAAGAACGGCTCCGAGATTATCCTCGACAGATAGCATGTTGGGATCGGTTTCACCCTCGCCTGAAATGAACCAGTTGCGCACAAACGAGGAACAGCCCTCCGGCATCGAATAGTTTTCAGTGGGTTCGTTTGTGCCGATGACACTGATTGAATGTGAAATCTTTTTCCGTCCCACGTGCGCAGAGGCGGTAATTTTGTTTTCGCCTTCCGCAATATCAATGTCACTGAATATAAAGACTTTATCTCCCTTGAGAGCCTGAGAGCCGCCGTTCCATTCGAGCTTTATTTCCGGACAGTTTGAGTAGACCTTTATTTCAGCCTTGCCAACCGGGCGCTGAACGTAGCGCTCCTTTGTTATATGCACAAACTTTTCATCTGACCAGTAGGCTTTGTAGAGCCAGAAGGAATCTTTCTTTGTCTTGCGGTCAAAAGTGACGAGTCCCTTGTTATTTCTGCCGCGGACGCCGCCCTCATTGCGCTTGGCGGAGCCGAAATCGAACATGTTCCAGACATATGAGCCCCAAAGCCAGTCGCGCTCATTGATGGTCTTGAGATAGCTCTCGTGGAATATCGCCTGATAATCCTCGCTGTAATCGCCCTGAACAGGGAGGTCGGAGTGATAGCGTGTGATGCCCTCCGCACCGTATTCCGAGAGACACAGCTTGGTGTCGGGATTTTTCATATGCCACTCATCAAGCCAGTTGTTTATCTCATCCGCAGTGCCGGCGTACCAGCCGTAGTAGTGATTGTATCCGAGAATATCGGTGATTTTGTTCAGTGGGGATTCGATAGGGCACATGGTGAGTTGGGCGCAAGTGGTCATTCTTATGGGATCAAGGAATTTTGCAATCTCATTAAGCCTCGTCAGGGAGGAGAGAAGCTTCTTGTTCTTGGAGCCGCCAATGGTTATTTCGTTTTCAATGCCCCAGCAGAAAATTGAGGGGCGGTTGTAGTTCTGCTTGATGAGCTCAACAAGCTGGTTCTCGGCATTCTTCTGCCTCTTGGGGCTGAATTTTGAAATTACGGGAACCTCAGCCCATACTATGAGACCTTTCTCATCGCACAGGTCATAGAAAAAGCGGTTGTGCTGATAGTGAGCAAGCCTTATTGAATTGGCACCCACCTCAAGAATGAGGTCTATATCTTCGGCGTGTTCTTTCTTCGTGATGGCGTTGCCCATATTCTCTCTGTCCTGATGGCGAGAGACACCACGAAGTTTCAGATGTTTGCCGTTGAGGAAAAAGCCCTTTTCACTGTCTATATAGAACTCGCGAAGACCTGTTCTGATATCAAGAGAATCGGTAACTCCGTCCTCGGAAAAGATTTCACATCTTACTGTGTAGAGATATGGATTTTCAAGTCCCTGCCACAGCACGGGGTTTTCAACAGGCAGCTTGACGCAGACTATCGGTTTGAGAGCGTATTGAGCATCTGAAACTTTTTTTCCGTCTGCATCGAGCAGCGTAAAGCGAGCCTTGTGCGAGTAGTCGGCGTTGTCGATAAGCGCCTTGATCTGAATCTCCCAGTCATCGCCGTGCTTCACCGGGGTTACATATACTCCGTCTGAACCGTGGTCCTCCATTGAAAAATGGCATTCCTCAACCTCAATGAGATTGATATCACGGTAAATTCCGCCGTAGAAGGTAAAATCCGCCGAGGTTGGATAGACTGTTTCGTCCGGGGTGTTATCAGCAGTTATATCTATGCGGCAACCGTGCTTTATGTATTTTGTAATATCAATTCTGAAGGCGGAATATCCGCCCTCATGGGTGGCGACAAGCTCATTGTTGATGCGGACTTCAGCTTTTGAGTTGACACCCTCACACTCGAGGAACGTTATTTTGTCCGATGCGGGAAGCTCTTTGCTGTAAACGGCTCTTGTGCGGAGATATCCGTCCGTGCCGTCCTGTCCGTCAAGAGCGTTCCACGTGTGCGGCAGATTGACGGTCTGAGTCTGACCGTCAAGATTAAACAGCCAGCCCTCGCTGATGTTTGTTATCTTTCTCATTTTGTGACCTCCAGTATTTATAAAAAATATATTGTTAAACATATATCGATTATTTGTCTTCTATAATACCAAAAAATAGCTTTAAAGTCAAATGTAAGACCTAAAAGCGGTTAACCGAATTTAAAGCGGTTATACTAAATTCCGAAAGGAAAGGGTGAGAAGAATGTCAGTCGTAACTGTTACAAATGAAAATTTTGAGCAGGAGGTGCTCATGTCAAAAAAGCCCGTGCTGGTCGATTTCTGGGCGAGCTGGTGCGGACCCTGCCGCATGCTCTCGCCGATAATTGAGGAGATAGCGCAGGAACACAGCGACAAAAAGGTGTGCAAAATAAACGTCGATGAACAGCCGGAGCTGTCAAAAAAATTTGATGTGATGAGCATACCGACTCTTATTGTTTTCAAAAACGGCAAGGTCGCAAAGCGCGCGTCGGGCGCAAGACCAAAGCAGTCGGTTGTGGAGCTTTTTAACTGAAAATATTAATTTGCCGGTTAAAATTTAAAAATTTCGTTGAATTTTAAATCCCTCTGTATTATTATGAAATAAATACGGAGGGATTTTTCATGAACAAGAATGAGCTTTGCGGTCTTCACATAGTTTCTTCAAATGTAAATGCGGATTTTGAACAGCGCGAGAGCGGAGAGCTGCACATGTCCTATGCTGAGGAGACGGCGTTCTATTCGCTCTTGCAGCAGGGGAACGTTGAGACGGTCAAAGAGATGGTGGATAAGTATATGTCGTCGGGAATTTTTGTCGGCAGACTGTCCGATGACCCGCTTATGCAGACAAAATATTGGACGGTCTGCTGTGTAACCCTCGCTATACGCTATGCCATTCAAGGGGGTCTTGATGAGATTATGGCATATAACCTGTCCGATGAGTATATTCGCAAAGTGGACAAACTCACGACGCCTGAGGATATACTGAATTTTGTGCGCCATGCGGTTGTTGAGCTCACAACTCTTGTTCATAACAATCTCAGAAGCGGATGCCCCAAGCCCGTGCGCCGCTGTCTTGACTATATTGACAAGCATCTGAATGAGAAAATCTCTCTTTCCGATTTAGCGTGCGAGACAAATCTCAGCCCGGACTATCTTTCCAAATTGTTTAAGAAACATATCGGTATGGGAGTAGGCGAGTACATAACTTCAAAGAAGCTTGAAACAGCAAAGACGATGCTGCGCCGTGATATCGACCAAAAGCTTGTAGCATATTATCTCGGTTTCTGTTCGCAGACATATTTTATCACCTGTTTTAAAAAAGCTTACGGCATAACCCCGCATAAGTACGCCTCGCTCTGTGCGGATAAATAGCAGCGCATATTTCCCTTATGATCTGAAAGAAAAAATATCCCGAAAACACATCTGTGATTTCGGGATAATCTTTTGTTTATGCCTCGGGGCAGACGTTAGTTGCCACAATGTCAACGCCGGTGCCTAAAATATCCTTGCATACGATATCACCGATTTGGACCGGAGCTTTGATTTCAAGAGTGGCAATGTGTTTTGCACATTCCTTGATAAGCTTTTTCGGAACTGCGTGCGCCGACTTTACCGGGACAACGGGATGAATTCCGCCGCTGACCTTAACGGTAGTTGTGAGGCTCCTTGTCGGGTTGGTACATTCGGTTCTGGCATAGGCATCGCCCCTTTTGCAGGTGTTGCCGGTGACAGAAAGCACTTCGCCGCTGTCGCTCAGCTCAACGGAAATCTGGCAGCCCATGGGGCATGCGACACAAATAATATCTTTTACCATGATTAATCCTCCACCTGAATTTCTATAATGCCGTTTTCATCAAAGTTTTTCAGCATGTCGCTCTTAATGACAACGTTTTCCATCTCGCCGGGAGCAAGTCTCGGTCTCTTTTTGCTGATGAGCTCCTCGCCGTTGTATGTGACTATTACTTTAGCGTTCTTATGCACATCGCCGACTCTGAAATAGAGCTTGACATCTTCATCTCCGCCGAGAGCTATCTTCTGCGGCACGATATAGCGAACACCGTTAATACCCTTTGTCTTAACATACTTTTTGTCAGCTTCCTTGCCGAGAATATATCTTGCGGCGCCCTCACCGGCAGTCTGGCTTTCGAGGGTAACAAAGTCAACAAGGTCGTGAACATGAAGAACATTGCCGCAGGCAAAAACTCCGGGGTGAGAAGTCTCTCTGAACTCGTTTACCACCGGACCGCCTGTCACGGGATCAAATTCGATTCCCATGTTCTTTGAAAGCTCATTTTCGGGTATAAGTCCGACCGACAGCATCAGAGTGTCGCAGGAAACATATTCCTCTGTGCCGGGTATCGGGCGGCGGTTTTCGTCAACCTTTGCAATGGTAACTCCCTCAAGACGCTCTTTGCCGTGGATGTCGATAACCGTGGTGCTCAGCTTCAGCGGAATATCAAAATCGTCAAGGCACTGGACGATATTCCTTGTCAGTCCGCTTGAGTATGGCATAAGCTCGCATACCATTTTCACGTGAGCGCCTTCAAGGGTCATGCGGCGAGCCATGATGAGACCGATATCGCCGGAGCCGAGAATAACGACCTCTTTGCCGGGCATGTATCCGTCAATGTTGACATATTTTTGAGCGGTACCCGCTGAAAGAACACCTGCACAGCGTGTGCCGGCAATGTTGAGCGCTCCTCTCGGACGCTCACGGCAGCCCATTGCGAGTATAACTGCGGTGGCGGCAATTTCAAGCAGACCGTCTTTCTTGTTGACTGCAGTGACAACATTGTTGTCAGAAATCGAAAGAACCATTGTATCAGTTTTGACATCTATATCTGTTTTCTCAACAAGATCTATAAAACGTGCCGCGTATTCGGGACCTGAAAGCTCCTCACCGAAGTAGTGAAGACCGAACCCGGTATGTATGCACTGCTCAAGAATACCGCCGAGAGTTTCGGCGCGCTCAAGAATAATAATTTTTTCGACTCCGCACTCGCGCGCTTTCAGAGCGGCGGCCATGCCTGCGGGACCTCCGCCTATAACAGCAAGATCATATTTAATCATATTGAATATTCATCCTTTCATGTTGTGAAAGACGGCCGAAAGTCACTTCGTTCTGCCAAAGAGAATCTTGGATTCTCCGCCGCACTTTGTGATTTCGTCAAGCTCCTGACCGAGCTCCCTCGCAAGTATCTCAACGACCTTTGAACCGCAGAAGCCGCCTTGGCAGCGACCCATGCCGGCTCTTGTGCGGCGTTTTACGCCGTCAACGTCAATTGCACCGGCAGGCGCGTGAATTGCGTCAAGAATTTCGCCTTCGGTTATGGTTTCACAGCGGCATATAACTCTGCCGTATGCGCTGTTCTTTTCAATGAGAGCTTTGCGCTCCTCAGAGTTCATGTCGCGGAAGCGTACGGGAGCGGGTCTGCCCTCAACAAAGTTCTCTTTCTCGCTGACTTCGCCCATTGCTTCAAGAAGCATGTCGCAGACATATACGCCGATAGCGGGAGCGGAGGAGAGACCGGGCGATTCGATGCCCGCAACATTTATAAACTTCGCGTCCTTTGAGCTGGGCGCAATGATGAAGTCATCTGTGGGGCTGTGCGCGCGCAGTCCCGCGAAAGAGGTGATGACCTCTCTGGTTGTCAGGGATGGTACGGACTTGAGCGCTGTTTTGAAAACACCGTTGACGCCGACTGAAGTAGTCGCACAGTCGTCTTTGCCGTCAATATCGACGGCGCTCGGACCGACAAGCAGATTGCCGTCCACAGTCGGGGTGACAAGCACGCCTTTACCCATCTTGGAGGGACACTGGAATATGACGTGGGAGACCTTGTTGCCAACAGCTCTGTCCATGAGCATATATTCGCCCTTACGGGATATGATTTCTATTGAATCGTCGTCTATAAGGGAGGCAACCTTGTCACTGAAAACGCCTGCGGCGTTGACAATATATTCAGCCTCTATCTCGCCCTTGTCGGATTTAAGAACAAATTTGCCGTCTGAATTTTTCTCAATGGCGGTCACCTCAAAATTGCGGATGAACTCAACGCCGTTTGTAACCGCGTTCTCGACGGTTGCGATGGTCAGCTCATAGGGGCAGACGATACCGGCGGTGGGTGCGAACAGGGCGGCGACAGCCTCTTCACTGAGGTTGGGTTCCTCACTGCGGATCTCGTCCTTGCTGAGGATGCGAAGCCCCGGAACGCCGTTCTTTTCGCCGCGAGCCTTGAGCTCCTCAAGTGTCTCAACCTCATCTTCGGAAAAAGCCACGACATATGAGCCGATAGGCTTGAAGGGAACATGAAGAGTTTTGCACAGCTCAGGCATCGCGGAAGTACCCTCGACATTGAGTCTTGCTTTGAGAGTGCCGGGGACAGCGTCAAAGCCCGCATGTACAATTGCGCTGTTCGCTTTGGTAGTTCCCATAGCCATATCGCTGCACTTTTCAATTAATGCTGTTTTGATGTTGTATCGGCTCAGCTCACGGGCTATCATAGCACCGCTGACGCCGGCACCGATAATTGCTACATCGTATGACATTTTTTGACCTCCAAACAGATATAGTATTACAAACAAAAAAATTATATCACTTTTTGCTTTTTCAGACAAGTGCAGGTGTTTAAAAAATATCTTCAAATCTTTAATTAAAATAGGCAAAGTGACAAATTTTTTATAGTTATTTCTTGTATCGATAAAACAAGAACGTTTTCATTTAAACTGCTTTCATTTACTTGTAAAATAATAAGAAACAGCGGCAGAATCGTTCGGATTCCACCGCTGAACATTGTATTAAATTTAAATCAGAAATCCGCAGAACCTGTGGTTCTCGGAAAGGGGAGAACATCACGGATATTCGAGATGCCGGTCAGATACATGACAAGGCGTTCAAATCCGAGACCGAAACCGCAGTGCTTGACCCCGCCGTAGCGGCGCAGGTCGAGATACCACCAGTAGTCCTTCGGGTCAAGCCCCAGCTCCTCAATACGCGCTGTGAGAACATCAAGACGTTCCTCGCGCTGGCTGCCGCCGATAATTTCACCGATACCCATGACGAGCAGGTCAACCGCCGCAACAGTCTTCCCATCGTCGTTGAGACGCATATAGAAAGCCTTTATCTCTTTTGGGTAATCTGTGACGAACACAGGACGCTTGAATATTCTTTCGGTCAGACAGCGCTCATGCTCTGTCTGTAGGTCACAGCCCCATGACACCTTGTATTCAAACTCATCGTTGTATTTTTCAAGCTCTTTTATGGCATCGGTATAGGTGACTCTCGCAAAGTCGGAGCTGACGACTGAATTCAGGCGTTCGATAAGCTCCTTGTCAACAAACTTGTTGAGAAATTCAAGCTCTGCCGTACAGTTTTCCATAACATAGCCGATAACATATTTTATCATAGCCTCGGCAAGCTCCATGTCATCACTCAGCTCCGCGAAAGCTATCTCAGGCTCAATCATCCAGAATTCAGCAGCGTGGCGCTGAGTATAGGACTTTTCGGCTCTGAAAGTCGGCCCGAAGGTATAAATCTTTCCGAAAGCCATAGCCATAGCTTCACCCTCAAGCTGACCGGAAACCGTGAGGTAGGCGGGCTTTTCAAAAAAATCCTCCTTGAAATCCACGGTGCCGTCCTCATTCTTCGGCGGCTCGGCGATGTCAAGCGTTGTGACTTTGAACATCTCACCGGCTCCCTCACAGTCACTGCAGGAGATGAGAGGGGTGTGGGCATAGACAAAGCCGCGCTCATTGAAGAATTTGTGTATCGCATACGCGGCAACGGAACGAACACGGAATGCCGCAGAGTAAATATTGGCTCTCGGACGCAGGTGAGCGATTGTGCGCATATACTCGAGTGTGTGACGCTTTTTTTGAAGCGGATAGTCGGGCGTGGACTGACCCTCGACCTCAACGGTTTTGGCGTTTATCTCAAACGGCTGATTTGCCTGCGGAGTGAGAATAAACTCACCTGTTACCATGACTGCCGCGCCGACGTTGAGCTTTGCGATATCCTTGTAGTTCTCAACCTTTTCGCTTTCAAAAACCACCTGCAAACCCTTGAAATAGCTGCCGTCATTAATCTCCATAAAGCCAATCGCTTTGGAGTCCCTTATGGTTTTCACCCAACCGCAGACGGTAATCTCTTTTCCTCCGAAGTCCTCCTTGGAGGCGTAAAGCTTTGAAATCTCAAGCCTTTCCATATTTATATCTCCTCAGTTTGTTTATTTTTCTGTCCTTTATGATACCAAATGGCGGTGCAAAAATCAACAGTATGATTATTTTCCTTTTATAAATTTATCTATATCACGCAGTTTTGCATTGGGATTTAAGAGTAAAATTTGTGACTTTATTTTTTCGTATGCTTCAACCGCATCAGTCTGTGCGGTCGCAAACGGCTTTTCGCGCTGCGCCCAAAAATCCTCAATCGTGCAAAATACCGTGGAACTCCAACCGTATTCCTCGCCGGAGAGACTTGTTTTCTGCTGTCTGCCGCACATAGTGACAAACATTCGCATCTGAAGCTCTGTCAGAGCGCGGTCAAAGCGGGATTTGTCCGCCTTGCCGAAGCCGCCCATACTTTTTATGATGTGCACAGGCAAGGCTCCGTTTTCGGCTATAAGGTCATAAATCAGCTTTGCCTCACGGCTGAGGGTTCCGTTATAATAGGCTTCCTCAGCGCCGACCCCGTCCCTGCGGCAGGAAAGAAAATACGGGTACCAATCAGCCGTTATATATCCGCTCGAACGGAAGAACAGTTTTGCATAGGCTATGTCGTCCCGCTCCTCGAGAGTGCGCATGCGCCACTCCCACGGGTCGGTTTCAGGGTCACCCGTGTGCCACTTGACAGGTGTATCCCACGCCTCCTGATTTTTCCAAGAAAAAGGAATCAGAGCAAAAACGCCGCGAGCATTGCCGCCGCCCATGGAAAAGCCGCAATCACTCAATGCGGAGCAAAAGCTGTTGAAATTATATACATCCATATTTTCACCGCAGTTCCGTAATTTTTTCAAAATTATAACACACATCAAATCAAAAATCCACCGCCGGGGTCAGCATCAAAGCTCAGCCCCCAAAGCCGAAGCTCTGAGGGCTGAAAATATCGGTGAATTTTAATTATGAGACTTCCTGAGGTTCCGCCTGAGCGGTGAGTGAGGGCGCAACATTTTTCTCCGCCCAGCGTTCAAGGTTTCTGTCCAGAAGACAGGGGTCAGCGACTGTTATCTTTTTGCCCTGAGCGTCAAATCCCATGACTCCGAGCGGCCCCGAAACGCTGCAGAAAGCCTGTATAGGACCGGTGTCTGAATATTGTCGATCCATGAACAGAATATATTCCTTTCCGACCTCAACGTTGTTGTCGCCGAGCATTTGATAGAGGAGAATCTCATCCTCAACTTCGCCCCTGTAAACCTCGGTTACCTTGAGTGTGGCCACCTGACCTACCCGTCCGATGTCGATACTTACCGTCTCGGCTCGCGCTATATAGGGGGTGTGTTTATCAAGCTCTCTGAAGTTGTTGGCGTAAAAGATGTAGCAGGTTGAAATATTGCTTCCGGCTTCACGGTTTGCGTATGAACTGCCGACCCCAAAGCTTATCGTTTTCGATTCGGGCGCTTTTTTGAGCGTGACCGCCGTGAACGCGATTGCTCCCGCGCCGACTGCCAGCGCCAATATGACTGCAATAATTTTCTTTGCGTTCATGAATGTTGCCTCCTTAATTACTTATGTGTCTCAAGTTTATTTCGGCGGGTAACATATTAAGATAGTGCAATTATATTTTATCATAGAAAGATAGCACTGTCAATATGCTTGAATAAAATTATTGGTAAAAATTAATTTTTAAAACTATTTTTGTGGTTGACTTTGAAAAGTTATCGTAGTAAAATATTAAACATCATTGATAAAAGGCTGTGAAGAGGAACAGTAGGTTTTTGATGCCGGCAGAGAGATAAGACGGTTGGTGCAAGTCTTAACGGCAGGGAGCCGAACCCGCCTTGGAGCCGCGGCGTTGAATGCGTCGCCGTGCCCTGCGTTAACGGGGTTGAGAGCGGACATAATCTGTCCGAACTCGGGTGGTACCGCAGACTTTGTGTTTGTCCCGGGCTTTTGGCCCGGGACATATTTTTTTGAAAGGATGAAAACAATGAAGATTGACAAGCTTGTCGGCGAGAGATTTAAGGAGAAGCCTTCGGACTGCGTGATTGACAGCCATGCGCTGATGCTCAGGGGAGGGTATATGAAGAATGTCGCGAACGGCATATTTTCACAGTATACTCCGCTTAAGCGCATAAGCAAGAAAATTGAGAACATAATCCGTGAGGAAATGGATGCCATTGACGGACAGGAAGTTCTTTTCCCTGTGGCATTGCCCGCATCTCTCTGGGATGAGTCGGGCAGATATGAGAGTGTCGGCAGTGAACTGCTGCGTTTTACAGACCGCAACAATGCACGCATGGTGCTCGGCATGACGCATGAGGAGGCCGCTGTTCAGCTTGTGCGCGACTATGCTAACAGCTACACGAAATATCCTTTTATGATATATCAGATTCAGACGAAATTCCGCGACGAGGGCAGACCGAGGGGCGGACTCATCCGTGTGCGTGAGTTTACTATGAAGGACGCATACTCCTTCCACACCTCGCAAGAGGATCTGGAGGAATATTATCAGAAATGTTATGATGCCTATAACCGCATTTTTGCGCGCGTAGGTATACCAGAGGTTATCACCGTCAAATCCGACTCCGGTATGATGGGCGGCAATGTTTCTCATGAATATATGCTGCTGACACCGGTAGGCGAGGATTCAATCGCTGTCTGCTCAGAATGTGATTACCGCGCGAATATGGAGGCAGCACAGAGTATTATCAATAACACAGCCGATGAGACGCTTGATGAGCTGACAAAGGTATATACCCCTGATATACACACCATTGAGGATATCTGCAGATTCCTCGATTCTCCGTTTGAAAAGTCCTGCAAAGCGGTTGTCTATCAGAAGAATATGACAGACGAGTTTGTTGTTGTGTTCATCAGAGGTGACCTTGATGTCAACGAGACGAAGCTGACTAATTTGCTCGGCGAGGCGATACACCCCGGAGTTATTACCGAGGAGTGTGGACTCCACGCCGGATTTATAGGACCCTGTGGTCTGCCGGACGGTATGACGGTTCTCTTTGACAAGTCACTTGAGGATGCGACCAACCTGTCCTGCGGTGCCAACGAGGAAGAGCATCACTATACCGGACTCAATATTCCCCGTGACGTCGGTGAGGTGGAGTATAACGACCTCGCAAAAATTATTGACGGCGGAATTTGTCCGCAGTGCGGGAAGAACACGATAAAAATTTCAAGAGGTATAGAAGTTGGTAATATATTCCAGCTTGGCACAAAATATACAAAGAGCATGGGCATGACTTATCTTGACAAAGAGGGCATTGAACAGTACCCGATAATGGGCTGCTACGGAATTGGAGTAGGCAGACTTGCGGCTTCGGTTTGTGAGGCGCACCATGATGCCTACGGTCCGATATGGCCGATTTCGATAGCTCCGTGGCAGGTGCATCTTTGCTGTCTGAGAGCTGATGATGAAAACGCCAAGGCTCTTGCGGACAAGCTCTATGATGAGATGCAGAACAACGGAATAGAGGTCATTTATGACGACCGTAATGTACGCCCCGGGGTTATGTTCTCGGACGCCGATCTTATCGGCGCTCCCGTGAGAGTTGTTGTCAGCCCCAGAAACCTCAATGAGGGCTGCTGTGAGGTTATGACCCGAACAAAGAGTATCAATGAAAAAGTTGCGGTTGACGATGTTATTGCGCGGGTCAAAAATATTATCTCTGATATGTTTGCAGAACTTAATAAATAATAATGCATGACGGTCACGCCTGGGAGCTTATTCTCCGGCGTGATTTTTCGTGCGGACAAAAAGACGACGATAACAGATAAGCTGTCATCGCCGTCCATGATTTTTAAAGTCTTGTGCTGAAATACTTATTACTGATCATTTTCTCATTTCCGCAAGGTCACGGTAGTTAATCAGCTTGATGCCGCAGCTCTCGATGTGCTGCTTTGTCTTCGGGTCTGAGAAGAGCTTATATTCCCAAACTCTGCGTTCCCATACGCTTGAAGTGCCTTTAAGCTCATCACACTCAAGGGCGGGATGAATATATGTTTCGGTGACGCCCTCGGGGAAAGTCTTGTATAGCTCATATATGTATTCACGGTAGTTCTCATAGCTGTCTTTCTGGGGACCGGTCCACTCTCCGGGGATAAGATAATCGGGCGTGATAACACCGCGACTCTTTGCATATGCGGTTATTTTATCGAAAAGACCCATTATAATATTTTTGTCTATTTTGATGTCGAGCATGGTGTTGTTGAGCTGGTCATCAGTGAAGGTTCCGGGAAAACGGAAAGGAAGACCGTATTCACCGGCGATGTCGAGAACGAGGTTGAGCAGCTCAAAGCGTCCGGTCTCAATGCCGTAGAGAGAACCCATGTGATTGTCGAGATGAGAGGGAGTAAGACCGAGCTTCTTGAGCCTTTCAATCTGCGCACGTATCTCTGCTTCAACTTCATCAATGTCGACATTCTTTTCGACCTCGTCGCTCTCTTTGAACATATATCCGTCTTCGTCACGTAAGCTTTCGGTGTTCGAGGCGCTGACCGGAGCCCAGCGGTAGTTTGACCATTCACTGGTGAGGGTCAGGTGAACGCCGATTGCAAACTGAGGATTTTCCTTTGCAAATTTGCATGCCTCGGGTGCCCAGCCACAGGGAGCCATAATGGTTGATGAGGTGATGCCTCCGGATTTGAGCAGGTCAAAAACCGCCAGATTGCCGGCACGGCACATGCCGAAGTCGTCTGCGTTGATAATAAGATATTTGTCCATAATTTTACTCCTTATATTTTAGAGGGAACAGCATACGTCTGTACTCCCTCTTATTTTCAGAACATTGCATATAACTAATTATACACTATTCCCGAAATTTTGGCAATGTTTTTGTGTAGATTTACAATATAATAATTGCATTGTATAATCTTGATTCGAAGAAATGTCGGATAGCGCTGAAAACCTTGAATGACAAAGATTTGTTAGAATAGATATATGTCTGCCGTATTTTCGAAAAAGTAAAAGTTTGCCATGATGAGAATAGCGTGGGATCATTTGTGAGTCCGTGAATTTTCAAGATTCCCCGCGGTTTGGTTTCTCAGAATGACATCGAGCCGTTCTTTTAATTGCGTCTGTGCAATCGCAAAATTATTTTTTATACTTTGCCAGCAGGTTTTCAAGGTTGAGGTGCAGAATTTTTTCTCTGTCCTCATCGCTCAGCGGCAGAGACATGAAAGTTTCAAGCTCGTTTTTGACATTCCACATCGGATAATCCGAGCCAAAGAAAATATGATCGGTTCCGAAAATGTTTATGAGCTCCATTATCCTTACAGGGGTCATGGCGTAAAAACTGCTTGAGGTATCAACATAGACTCCGACCTCGGCAAGCTCTTTTGCGCCGTTGCCCCACTCCGACCACGCGCCGAAGTGGGCTGCAATGACATCAAGTTTCGGAAACTCGCGGAGAACGTTTATTATTTTCAGCGGTTTTGAATACTGTGTGCGGTAGTCTCCGGTGTGGAAGAGAACGGGCATTTTGCCCTCAATGGCTTCATACATCTTCATGGCTCTCGGGCAGTCTATGTCAAATTTCTGAAAATCAGGGTGCAGCTTTATGCCTGCCAGCCCGAGAGAAATCGCCTCATCAACTATTTCGGGAATATCCTCGCAGTCGGGGTGCAGCGTCGCAAAGCCTATGAAACGGTCGGGACGTTCCTTTACACTGTCAGATATGAAAGAATTTATTGAGCGAACTTGGTGCGGCGTAGTGGCAACAGAGTGAACGAGAAAACGGTCGACTCCGGCTGCGTCACCGACTTTGAGCAGTGTTCCGACGGTTCCGTCAAGGCTCATGTCAAGACCGTAAAAATCACCTATACCCTTAGATGCCTTGTGAGCGATTTTATCGGGATAAATGTGAACATGACTGTCGATTATCATTTTTTATCATCTCTGCTTTATTTGATTCTTTCGAGCTTTCCGCCCTTAGCGTGATAATTTATCTCGCCCAGAGCGAATATCGGAGCGTCACTTTCGAGGGAATCCGAAAAAACCTTGTGAAATTTCGCCTCGGGCAAGGCGGCGTTTATCCTCAGAACTTTCTCTTTGCCTTTGCAGTTCAGACCGTCCAATTTGCCGGTTTTCGGGTCAAGCCGCGTGGCGATGAGCGTGTGAACCTTATATTTCTCGCATATGGGACGCAGCAGAAATTCGGGCGAGGCAGAACAGACAACGGCGGGCAAGTCACGATTTTCAGGTTTGAAAAAAGGATATATACGTTTTTCGTTTTTTTTCCAAAATTTTTGAACCATTTTCTCACTGTCGATAAGCCGCAGAAAGCAGAAAAAACGAGCTTTCATTTTGTCGCCGCCGATATGGAGAAAAAAACACATCAGACATATGAGCTGGTAGGGGAGCAAAATAATTATCCACGGTCTGCGAACAAGGCAGAAAAGATAAAAAACGCTCTCCGAGTCAACGGGAAAAACCGTCTTGTCAAAATCATATAGATCAAAGGTCATTTAAAAACTCCTTGTACTGACGATATTTATAGTTTATTACCCCGTATCAGAACAGGATCGAATAAATCTGATTTGTCAGCATTTCACCGTAATTTTTTCGCCGTTTAACTCATGGACGGTTTTAGTGCCTTTGTATATTACGCAGGGCTTTCCGTGCCCGCAGAGCGAATATGAAGTGAGCTTTCCGTTCTGCCATTCCATATCAACCTTTATGCCGCCTCTTGCAAGCAGTCCTTTTACACTGCCGTTTGCCCATTTGTCCGGCAAAGCGGGGAGCAGATATATTCTGTCGTCAACACTGTCGAGCAGCATCTCGCAAACGCCGCTGACAGCGCCGAAATTGCCGTCTATCTGGAACGGAGGATGAGCGTCGAACAGGTTTTCATATGTTCCGCCTCCGCTGGCGCTTATACCGGCTCTCTTGAAACGGAGTTGACGTTCGAACAGCTTCAAAGCATGATTTCCGTCGCGCAGACGTGCCCAAAAGTTTATCTTCCAACCTAGGCTCCAGCCTGTTCCTTCGTCGCCCCTTAGCTCAAGTGAGCGCTTGCATGCCTGTGCCAGTTCGGGAGTATCATCAACGGTGATGAGGTGTGCGGGGTGCAGACCGTAGAGCATGGAGCAGTGACGGTGATGAGGTTCGACTTCTTTGTATTCCTCATACCATTCGAGAAGCTGCCCTTTGGATCCTATCTTAAACGGCAACATCTTTTGAAGTTTTTCGCTCAGCAAGTTTGCAAATTCTTTGTCCTCGCCGAGAATCTCGCAGCTCCTGATGCAGTTTTCAAACAGCTCACGAATGATACTCATTGTCATTGTCGAGGTCTGCGAAACGGCGCACACAGAACCTTTATAGAGAAAATTGTTCTCGGGTGAGGTGGAGGGAGCGGCTATGAGATAACCGTCTTTGTCTTCAACAAGATAGTCTGTGTAGAACTTTGCCGCCTTTTTCATAATAGGATAGGCAGTGTCACGCAGAAAATCTATATCTTTCGTATACTCATAATGAGCGAATATATGCTCACACAGCCAGCCTGATGACATCGGCCAAAAGGCCCACACAGCGCTTCCGGAAACAGGTGTGGAGAGACGCCATATATCAACATTGTGGTGTGAGACAAAACCGTCAAAGCCGTACTGTACCTTTGCGGTGTGTTCTCCGGCGACTGACAGATCACGAAGCATTTCGATGAGCGGAAGATTGAGCGGCGCCATGTCGCAGGGCAGGACGGGCCAGTAGTTCATCTCCGTGTTTATATTGACCGTATAGTTTGAATTCCACGGCGGGGAATATTTGTCGTTCCAAATGCCCTGAAGCGTTGAGGGCTGTGAACCGGGGCGTGAGGACGCAATGGACAGATATCTGCCAAAGTTGAAAAGCAATGTGTAAAGACCGAGGTCATCCTTCGTTTTGCCGAATTCACGCAGCCTTTGCCCTGTCGGGATGTTATCCTTGCCGCTTGAACCGAGGTCAAGCTCGACCCGCCCGTAAAGCGAGCGGTAGTCCTCAATGTGGCGGCGCTTTATATCCTCATAGCACAGCTCTCTGCCGAGATTTTCAAGGCAAGGCTCTCTGTGAGGCTTGCCGTCGGTATATGCGTTTTTATCAAAGCCGTTGAAGCTGGTTTGAGCTGTGAACCATATTGTGGCTTCTTTTGCGTGCGATACGCTCAGAAACCCGTCTCCGGCGCTGACAGAGCCATCTGTGTCAATTTTCAGCGCGGATGTGAAAAGCATTCCACGGAGATTGTCATCATCGAGATAGTGCCACTTTCCCGTACTGCCGTCTTTGTTGTTGTCCGATGGGGCTTCGCCGCTCATGATAAGCATTGAACCGTCTGTTTCCACACAGTTGCGAAGCTGGGATTTGAGAGACACATTCATTGAAAAATGCCCGCCTTCGCAGGTTATGTGCACTGCAATAAGCTTGTCGGGGAATGAGGCAAACGCCTCACGGTGCATCCGGCGCACTCCCTGTTCGTAGTCAACATATGAGACAGCCTCATCAAGGTCAAGAGAACGGCGGTAACGACGATATCGCTTTGCACCGTCAAAGTCGATTATCAGATCTCCAAGCGGCATATATGCTTGGCTCCATGTGCTTTGAAAGTCCGATTCAATCAACTTTTGCGATTCACTGAGCTTTCCCTCAAGAGCAAGATTTCGGGCGTTGAGGAAGGCCTCGGCAGCACCGGGACGAGTTGTATCCTGCGGATGACCGGTCCAAAGCTCGTCGTGGTTGAGAGCTATTTTCTCCTGCCTTACTCCGCCGTATATCATGCCTCCGAGAGAGCCGTTGCCGACGGGCAGAGCCTGAACCCAATAGTCAGCGGGTTTTTTATACCAGAGAACAGAGGAATCTCTCATTTCTTTCTTCTCCTTTTGGTGCAGTAAAATTCTGTTGTCAAGCAGTATTATTATAGTTATTGAATCATGTCAAGTCAATAATTTTGACAAAATGCAGGAATCCCTGCAAATATTGTTTCTTTAGCTTGCTTTTTGTGGATTCCGTGTGCTAAAATTAACAAACAGAGGTATATTATAAAAGTCGGGGGTGTACCATGACAAAGCTTCTGCTTGCAAAAATTGAGAACTGTTATTCAACGCTTTCAAAGGGACACAAAAAGATTGCCGATTACATCACTGAGAATTATGACAAAGCGGCGTTTATGACGGCTGCCAAGCTCGGGAAAAAGGTCGGTGTCAGCGAATCAACGGTTGTCCGCTTTGCCACAGAGCTTGGCTATGAGGGATATCCTGAGCTTCAGAAGCACCTTCAGGAGGTTGTCAAAAGCAGGCTGACGAGCGTTCAGCGCATGGAGGTCGCAAGCTCTGACATGAGCGGCGGAGATATTCTCGAGCGTTCGCTCTCTTCTGATATAGATACCATAAAGGCTACCCGTGAGCATATGTCAAGAGAGGCGTTCAACGCTAGTGTTGAGGCTATAAACAGAGCAAGACATATATATGTTCTCGGTGTTCGCAGCTCGGCGTCTCTTGCGAGCTTTGCGGCGTTTTATCTGAATTTTGTCTATGACCATGTGACGCTCATAGAGCCGACGGGGACAGGTGAGTCCTTTGAAAAAGCATTCAGAATCAATTCGCAGGATGTGTGCATAGCCATCAGCTTCCCTCGGTATTCAAAGCAGACGATAAATATGCTTCAGTTCATCTCCGACAGAGGAGCTACGGTAATATCTGTAACAGACAGTGAAAACTCACCGATAGCTCGCTTTGCAACCCACCTTCTCATAGCCCGCAGCAATATGGTGTCGTTTGTGGATTCGCTTGTGGCGCCGCTGAGTCTTATCAATGCGCTGATAGCGGCCGCCGCAAAGGGCAGGAGCGAGGAGGTATACAATAATCTCAGCACTCTTGAAAATATCTGGGACGAGTATCAGATTTATCAGACACACGAGGATGAATAACAATATCGGAAAATGAGAGGAAAATCGAATGTCCAAAGTGCTTGTGATTGGCGGCGGTGCATCGGGACTTATGGCGGCGTGTGCGGCGGCGGAAAACGGAGCCGAGGTTGTGCTGCTTGAGCGCAACGAAAAGGTCGGCAGAAAGATAATGATAACCGGTAAGGGCAGATGCAATGTGACCAATAACTGCCGTGAATTAAATGAGCTTATAGCCGCCGTGCCGGTAAACGGCAGATTTCTGTACAGCGCGTTTTCGCGTTTTATGCCTTCTGACACAATTGAATTTTTTGAGAATATGCGTGTGCAACTCAAAACGGAGCGGGGCAACAGAGTCTTTCCTGAATCTGACAGTGCCGCCGATATAGTTGACGCTCTCTTCTTCCGCACCAAGCGCTTCGGCGTTGAGATTGTGCGCGGTCGGGCGGAGAAACTTATCATCGATTCCGGTCGAGTTTCAGGCGTATGCACTTTTGATGGGTATAAGCTTTATGCCGACAGCGTTGTCATTGCGACCGGAGGGCTGTCATATCCGAGGACCGGTTCAACTGGTGACGGCTATGAACTTGCACGTCAGGCAGGTCATACGATAGTTGAGCCAAAGCCGTCTCTTGTGCCGCTTGAGGTTCATGAGGGATTTTGCACAAAGCTTCAGGGACTGTCACTTAAGAATGTTGCGATAACAGTTGAGGACACCGAAAAGCATAAAAAGGTATATTCCGATTTCGGTGAGATGCTGTTTACTCATTTTGGCGTGTCCGGTCCGATGATTTTGAGCGCCAGCTCGCATATGCGTGACATGAAAAAGGGAAAGTATAAAATATATATTGATCTAAAACCGGCGCTCACACCGGAGCAGCTTGATGCCCGTGTGCTTCGGGATTTTTCTGAAAATGTTAACCGCAATTTTATAAACGCGTTGAATTTTTTGCTGCCCAAAAAGCTTGTCCCAGTAATAGTTTCACTTTCCGGCATACCTATGGGTACAAAGGTCAATCAGATAACAAAGGAGCAGAGGGCGAGGCTCGTATCGCTTTTGAAGTGTCTTGAGCTGACCGTGACCGACTACCGTCCGATAGATGAGGCAGTTATAACCTCGGGAGGAGTCAGAGTCTCTGAAATCGATCCGAAAACTATGCGCTCAAAGCTTCTCGCCGGGCTTTATTTTGCGGGGGAAGTAATAGATGTCGATGCCTATACAGGCGGTTTTAACCTTCAGATAGCGTTCTCAACCGGGCATTTGGCTGGTGAGAGTGCGGCTGAAGATATTATATAGATAACAGGAAAGGAAAAGGACAATGGCAATCAATGTAGCGATTGACGGTCCCGGAGGAGCGGGAAAAAGTACAATATCAAAGCGTGCGGCAAAAGAGCTCGGATTTTTGTATGTAGATACAGGTGCGCTCTACCGTGCGGTAGGTCTCAACGCAATGAGAACCGGAGCGGATCTCAACGATACCGAGAGTATAGAAAAGTCACTAAACGGGATTTCAGTTGATTTAAAATATGAAAACGGCGAACAGGTGGTGCTTCTCAACGGGGAAAATGTCTCGTCGCTAATCAGAACCCCGGAAGCTTCAATGGCTGCATCGGCTGTTTCGGCAGTCCCAAAGGTCAGAAAATTTTTGTTTTCGCTTCAGCAAAATATAGCCGCAAAAAATAACTGCATCATGGATGGACGAGATATTGGTACAGTAGTATTGCCGAATGCACAGGTAAAAATCTTTCTCACAGCCTCTCCCGAGGAGCGAGCTATGCGCCGCTATAAGGAGCTTGTTGAGAAGGGCGAAAGCGTAGAATATGAAAATGTGCTTGCAGAACTCAAGCAAAGGGATTATAATGATTCACATCGGGTATTGGCTCCGCTCAAGCCCGCTGAAGATTCTGTCCTTGTTGATACAACAGGTCTTAATCTTGAGGAGTCTGTTGAGAAAATAATAAAAATGATTAAGGAGAAGCTCTAATGGAAGCAAAAATCAAAGGTAAAGCGTTTGACTATAACGATACCAGAGACAGAAAGTTCTATGACGTGATAGTGGCAATTTTTCATCCGCTGTCAAAAATACTTTTCAAGACGCAGTATTTAGGCCTTGAAAATGTCCCGCAGACGGGCGGGCTTATAATCGCATCGAATCACCGCAACTCTTATGACCCCGGTCTGATAGTTGCCGGAAGACCGAGAAAAATTCACTATATGGCAAAGCTGGAGCTTTTTAACATAAACCCGATCATTTCATGGCTTCTGCGCCATTGCAATGCTTTCCCAATAAACAGAGGGAACTCGGATCAGCGCTCCATTAACTATGCAATACGCCTTGTTCAGGAGGGAAAAGTTCTCGGAATTTTCCCTGAGGGAACAAGGTCGAAGGACGGAAATATGCTCCCGCCGAAGTCAGGCGTTGCGCTTGTGGCTAAAGCCACCCATGCCGCTGTTCTCCCGGCCTGCATATATTTTGAGGGTGAGAGCAAGCTCCGTAAGAAGATAACCGTGCGCTTCGGCGAGGTCATCCCTTATGAGGATCTGCACCTGTCTGAAGAAGCGAAGATCAGTGAGCTCAAGGAAGCGTCAAGATATGTGATGAGCAAGATAGGAGAACTGCTTGAAAAGGGCCATGAAAAAGATTGAGCTTGCGAAGACGGCGGGCTTCTGCTTTGGAGTTAACCGTGCCGTTGAGATGACTTATGAGCTTGTAAACTCCGGGAAAAAAGTTTCAACTCTTGGACCGCTTATACATAATCCCGTGGTCATAGAAGATCTGGGAAAAAAAGGCGTCCGCGTTCTGACATCTCCCGAACAGGCGGAAAAAGGCTCTACCGTTGTGGTCAGAACTCACGGTATAGGCAGGAGCGTTATGCAGGAGCTTTCAGCCACGGGAGCCGAGGTTTGCGATGCGACCTGTCCTTTCGTCAAAAAAATCCACAGGATAGTCAGTGAGAATTCTTCGGAGGATATACCTGTTCTCATAGCGGGTGACAGTGATCACCCTGAGGTTATGGGTATAATGGGCTACTGCAACGGTGAATGCTTCACATTCAAAGACGCTACGGAACTACGCATAATTCTTGAAAATCACTCGGATTTGTGTCAAAAAAGAATAACAGTGGTCTCCCAGACAACTTTCAGCGTAAAAGAATGGGAGGAATCTTCAAAAATCATAAATTTACTATGTACAAATGCAAATGTTTTTGATACAATATGTAATGCTACGCAGGACAGGCAGCATGAGGCAACTGAGTTGTCAGAGCGAGCGGATATAATGATAATTATCGGTGGGCTGGAGAGCTCCAACACAGCAAAACTTAAAGCTGTCTGTGAGAAAAACTGCAGAACCTATCTTGTGGAGCGTGCGGCGGAATTGAAAAACATAGACTTTTCCGGCTGCAATTTTATCGGCGTTACCGCGGGGGCATCCACTCCCGCACGTATAATAAAGGAGGTACTTTGTAACATGTCCGAAATTTTAAACGAACAACCTATTGAGCTTGAGGAAGGCGCAGTCGAGCAGAAAACCGATGTCGCTGATGATGCGGCTGTTGTCGAGCTCACACAAGGCGCGTCATCCGCACAGCCGGAGGAGGTGCCTTCAAACGATTCATCAGACGAGCAGGATTTTTCTCAGGCTCTTGAGGAGTCGCTCAGCAACATGAACAACGATCAGAAGGTCAAGGGTGTTGTTATGGGCTTCTCACCCACAGAAATTCAGGTTGATATCGGCAGAAAGCATGCAGGATACATACCGATGGATGAGTACAGTGCAGATCCCGCCGCTGATCCGAGAAAAGAGCTTAAGGTCGGTGATGAGATTGACCTTATCATCATGAAGACAAACGATGTTGAGGGAACTGTTATGCTCTCCAAGCGCCGTTATGACGCTATGAAGGCGTGGAGCGATATCGTTGATGCCGCTGAGACAGATAAGGTCTTTGACGGAGTTGTCACCGATGTTGTCAAGGGCGGTGTAATCGCTGTCACAAACGGTGTTCGCGTTTTCATCCCCGGTTCTCTTGCAACCGCATCACGCAATGAGCCTTTGGACGATCTGCTTAGAAAGAACGTTCAGTTCCGTATAATTGAGGTCAACCGATTCAAGAGAAGAGCTGTCGGTTCAATCCGTGCTGTTCTCAAAGAGGCGAAAAAGGCTGCTGAGGAAGCTTTTTGGGCGCAGGCTGAGGTCGGTCAGAAATATACCGGAACCGTCAAGTCTCTCACCGCTTACGGCGCGTTTGTCGATATCGGCGGAGTTGACGGAATGATTCACATCTCCGAGCTTTCATGGAAGCGTATAAAGCATCCATCAGAGGTTCTCAGCGTCGGCGATGAGGTTGAGGTCTATATCAAAGCTCTCGATACTGAGAAGAAGAAAATTTCTCTCGGATACAGAAAGGATGAGGATAATCCGTGGGAGATCCTCAGAAAGAACTATCCTGAGGGAACAGTCATCGAGGCAGAGGTTGTCAGCCTGACTGATTTCGGCGCTTTTGCGAGAGTTATCCCGGGAATTGACGGACTTATCCACATTTCCCAGATTGCTGATCGCAGAATAGACAAACCCTCTGATGTCCTCAAGGTCGGTGACAAGGTTCAGGTCAAGATAATCGGTATCGATTTTGACAAGAAACGTGTCAGCCTTTCAATCAGAGCTCTTCTTGAGCCCGAGACGGAGGAGACTGCGGAGACAGAAGACGCAGCGGAATAATCTTATAAATGATGCAGCCCGTATGATGAAAATCATACGGGCTTTTTCACTTTAAATGGGTGAAAAGTGCACAAAACACAACGGATTTTTGGAATGCATTTCTCATGGCTATTTCGTCAAAAAACGTTGTAACTTGCTACAAATAGTGATATAATCACTTGCGTATATTTAACAAAAGAAATGGCTCCAAGGCGGTGACGGTATGAATAGGATAACGCTCATATGCGGGCATTACGGCAGCGGCAAAACCAACTTGGCGCTTAATATGGCGCTTGATACGGTCAAAAACGGCGAAAAAATAACGCTGGTCGATCTCGACATAGTCAATCCCTATTTCAGAACCGTCGATTACACTGAGCATCTGAAAACGCAGGGTGTCAATGTTATCGCTCAGAATCTTGAAGGAACGACTGTTGACGCACCGGCTCTCACGGCTCGTATGTTTTCCATTTTTGAAGATAATATGGGTAGGGTGATTGTCGATGTCGGCGGTGATGACGTGGGCGCGACCGCACTCGGCAGATTTTCGCACCGTTTTGAAGAGAGCGGATATGACATGCTCTATGTCATAAACAAAAACCGCAGGTTCATTTCTTCACCGTCCGATGCCGTAACGCTCCTCAGAGAGATTGAGTCTGCGTGCAGGCTTAGGGCGACGGCAATAGTCAACAACACGCATCTCGGACCGCAGACCGAAGCTCAGGATATAATTGAATCCATGCCTTATGCGCGTCAGGTGTCGGAGCTGTCAGGACTTCCGCTTGTAATGACCACGGCACCGAAAGCGGTGTGCGGGGAGATAGGCGAAACGGTGGAAAATCTTTATCCGGTAGATGTTGTTGTCCGCTT
>SAMEA3663263__coassemble_75_pt1 | contig 36323 bp, 35 predicted proteins | sample SAMEA3663263__metabat2_low_PE_013 | metagenome-assembled genome bin SAMEA3663263 (sample SAMEA3663263) | pig gut metagenome | biome: pig gut; feature: pig-associated habitat; material: faeces | place: China | collected 2013 | reverse complement strand
TAAGCTGTGGTTCAACTGCAACCCCGACACGCCTCTGCACTGGTTCTATGAAGAGTGGATAAAGAAAACCGGGGAAAAGAACTGTCTTTATCTTCACTTCACAATGAACGATAACCCATCGCTGACACCCGCTATAATAAGGCGCTATGAAAGCCTTTACAGCGGTGCGTTCTACGACAGGTTCGTGCTCGGCAAATGGGTTGCGGCGCAGGGTCTTGTCTATCCGTCGTTCTCGGCAGAAGTCCACGTCGCCGAGCCGCCGGGCATACCCTCGCGCTATTTCATCTCCTGCGACTACGGAACGGTAAACCCGTCCTCCTTCGGGCTCTGGGGCGAGTGCGAAGGCAGATGGTACAGGCTGAGCGAATATTACTTCGACAGCCGCAGGGAGGGAGTTCAGCGGACTGATGAGGAGCACTATGCCGCCCTTGAAGCTCTTGCCGGGGATTTGAGCATTGAGGCCGTCATAGCAGACCCATCCGCCGCGAGCTTTCTGGAGTGCATACGCAGGCACGGGCGCTTCAGAGCCATACCCGCAAAAAACGACGTAGTCGACGGCATACGCAGAGTTTCCGACGCCCTCAAATCGAGACGTATTCTTTTTTCGCCGTCATGCAGGGATACTTTAAGAGAATTCTCACTGTACAGATGGGACAACACAGCCACACGCGACGCGCCGAAAAAGGAAAACGACCATGCCATGGACGATGTGAGATATTTTGTCTCCACCGCGCTGCACTGTGAGGACGACGGATTCTTTGCGCTTGCCATGCAGAGAAACCAGCCCCGGGGGAGGAATTAGGATAAAAATTTTCAAAAAGAAAGAGAACGCCGAACGGCAGGCCGCAGTTCAAACCGTTTCACGCCCCTGCGGGGGCTTCGGTATGCTCGACAGCTACACGCCGCTCAGCGGAAATCAGATACGGCTCTATTACGCGCTGCGAGAAGCCATTCCAATAATAGACGCCGCCATCTTCAAGCTTGTGCGCCTGACCGGCGGTTTTGAGGTCAAGTGTGCCGACAAACGCTGTGAAAAAGTTCTTGAGCGCTTCATACAAAATGTTGAGGTCGGCGGCAATCAGCACGGACTTGACGCCTTTATCGCAACATACTTTGAACAGCTCCTCACCTGTGGCACCGCAGTCGGCGAGATGGTGACAGACGCCTCGGGACGAATAGCCGCACTCTACAACGCGCCGCCGGACAGCATTGAGCTGCGTCGCTCCCGCGACGGGGTGGGAGTGGATATTTTCACATCGGGCTGTCCCGTCCCCGTGCCCGTCGCGCGCCCGGAGCTTATACTGCTGTCTGTTCTCAACCCGGAGCCGGGCGAGCTGTGCGGCAACTCCATGCTCAAGGGACTGCCGTTCGTGAGCGGTGTGCTCATGAAAATATACAACACCATCGGCATGAACTGGGAGAGGGTCGGCAACCTGCGTTTTGCCGTCACCTATAAGCCGCAGAATGACTCGATGGACAGAGCCTACGCCAAGGAGCGTGCCATGCAGGTTGCCAGGGAGTGGAGCGAGGCCATGCAGACAGGAAGCGCCGTCAAAGATTTCGTTGCTGTCGGAGATGTGCAGATAAAAGTAATCGGCGCTGACAATCAGATTCTCGACAGCGAGGTTCCCGTGCGGCAGATGCTCGAACAGATAGTCGCGAAAACCGGTCTGCCGCCGTTCATGCTTGGGCTTTCATGGTCATCGACTGAAAGAATGTCCGCACAGCAGGCCGATGCGCTGACAAGCGAGATCGATGCCTACCGCCGCATACTCTCACCTGTTATTTCCCGCATATGCGGCACGTTTCTGCTCCTTGAGGGCATGCCCTGCGAGGTGAGCGTTGAATGGGATGATGTCACGCTCCAGGATCAGGTGGAGCTCAGCCGCGCGGCTCTGTATTCGGCTCAGGCGGAAAGAATCAAAACAGAAATTGCACAGAAGGAGTGACTGTTACGCAGGACACAAAACTCTCCGGCTCTCCCGCTGAGGGGGAGCTTGAGCTTATAAACAAACACACCGTAAAACCCCTTGAGGCAGATGAGGTCTACGTCTTCTCGGTGACGCTGTGCGACAACGAGGTGGACAGAGACTTTGAGCGGTTCGATATACCCGCGCTCAATAAGCTTGCCGAGCTGTTTGTCGGCAAAACCGGGATATTTGACCACTCCGCAAGCGGAAAGGATCAGACGGCAAGAATATTTTCGTGCCGTGTCATAAGTGACCCGCATCAGAAAAACTCGGTTGGCGAGCCTTATACAAAGCTCACGGCAAGGGCATATATGCCGAGGAGTGAAAAAAACGCGCAGCTTATTGCGGAGATAGACGCGGGGATAAAGAAAGAGACGAGTGTCGGCTGCGCCGTCGGCAAGAGCATATGCTCCGTCTGCGGCAAGGACACTCGCACAGAGGGCTGCCCTCATATCAAGGGCAGAACCTACGCGGGAAAAACCTGTCACAGGGTTCTCAGCGAACCGAAGGATGCCTACGAGTGGTCCTTTGTCGCCGTCCCCGCTCAGCCGGCAGCCGGGGTCACAAAATCATATTCCGACGGAGTTGACAAAACCGTCAAAAGGCTGAGTGACTGCGGGGATATTCTGCTCTCAAAGGACGAGGCGGCGGATATATACGGCTACATCAGCTCTCTGCGCACTCTCGCACACGAGGGCGCACAATACCGTGAGGAGCTGCTCTGCGATGTCATACGCATGGGTGCCGCCGCGCTGCCGGGAATGAAGGGCGAATCGCTCTCGGAGATATGCCGCACCCTGAGCCTTGAGCAGCTCCGTGAGCTGAAAAAGGCATTCTCCGGCGGCAGAGCGCTTCGCAGCCAGCTTGCCCCGAAAGAACAGGCAAAAGTTTCTCAAAACAATGAATTTAAAATTTAAGGAGGATTTTTAATGTCAGTTTCAACAAACGGATTCGGTGAGAATGTGCTCACCTTTAAAGCGGCGTCCGGCGTCACGGCGGGTGTGCCGGTCAAGATAAGCGCCAACGACACCGTTGCGGTCTGCTCAGCAGGCAACATATTCTGCGGAGTTGCCACGGAGGTCTCGGGCGGCTATGCCGGAGTTCAGCTCACAGGCTTTGTCACCCTGCCATATTCGGGAACAGCTCCCGCCGTCGGACTTTCCGCCCTCTCGGCAGACGGGAACGGCGGCGTCAAGGCTGACAGCAGCGGTTCAAAGTACCTTGTGACCAAGGTGGATACCACGGCTCTGACAGTAAGCTTTATGCTTTGATTTGAAAGGAGAAAAATATGACTGCTTTTGACAACATAAGACTGGAGAAGGGGCTTTACGCCTCCGGAGACTTCACCGGCTCTCTCGAAAGGATAGACCCATCGGAAAACTATTCCGGCACGGCGCTTGAGGGGCTTGACGCATATCAGCGTCAGCTCAAGAGGTTCGACATCAAGGTAAGCGGTGCCGGGAGCGATGTTGTGGACAAGTTCTTCAAAACCTCCGATTCCGCAGTTCTCTTCCCCGAATATGTATCCCGTGCCGTCAGGCAGGGCATGGAGGAGGCAAACGTTCTGCCGAGAATAGTCGCCTCGACCACCGTCATCGACTCACTTGACTACCGCTCGATAGCCTGTGAGCCTACCGAGGACGAAAAAGAGCTTAAAGTCGTATCAGAGGGCGCTTTCATTCCCGAAACATATATCAAGAGCAAAGAAAACCTTGTGCGGCTGCGCAAAAGAGGGCGTTCCCTTGTCGCTTCATATGAGGCAGTGCGCTTCCAGAGGCTCGACCTCTTCACCGTCACCCTCCGTCAGATAGGCGCATATATCGCACGCACCCAGCTTGCCGATGCCATTGACACAATTGTCGGCGGGGACGGCAACAACAACCCCGCTCCCGTTTCAAGTGTCGCTTCAAGCGGAAACATCACCTATTCCGACCTTGTTAGCTTCTGGAATCTCTTTGACCCCTATGAGCTTAACACCGTCATCGCCTCCCCCGCCGAGATGATAAAGCTGCTCGGCATTGCGGAGTTCAGAGATGCCGCGGCAGGGCTCAATTTCCACGGCAGCGGTGAGATAATCACACCCATCGGAGCCGACCTGATAAAGTCCTCCGCAGTGCCCTCCGGCAAGCTCATAGGACTCGACAGAGGCTGTGCGCTGGAAATGGTTACAACGGGACCGGTATCCACCGAATACGACAAGCTTATCGACCGTCAGCTTGAGCGCGCGGTTATCAGCTCCACTGCGGGATTCGCAAAAATCTTTGACGCCGCCTCCCGCACCCTCACCGTCTGACAGGCGGTGACGCTATGATAACACAGTGGAATGTTCTCGCACTGCTCAGGCAACTGACGGATATCAGCGCCGACGAGGAGCCCTCAGCGCTTCAGCTTTGTCTGACAGCGCTCGAGCAGATAAAGTGCCGTCTGCGCCCAAATGCGCCGCAGAACGATGCGCGCATTGCTGCGGCCGCCGCGGGCATTGCGTTTTATACCCTGTGCGTCCGCAGGGCGGGCAATGCCGATGATGTGACCGGCTTCAAGGCGGGAGATATCAGTGTGCAGAAAAAGGCACCTGACATTCTGAGCTTCGCCGAGAAGCTTCGCGGTGAGGCCATGAGCGCGGTCGCTCCTCTCCTGACTGACGACGGATTTTTATTTTGCAGGGTGGATATATGAACATCAGGCGTGAATTGGAGCGGTTCGGCAGACCGCTGACAATCGAGTTCCCGGACGGCACCTCAAGCCCTGTTTTCAACGGCTTTGTTCAGCCGTTGAGATACAAAAACAAGATGTACCTCTACGGAGTCAACACCGAGATCGGCTACAACAGCCAGGGCTATTATCTCTATATCGGACCGCCCGACTATGATCTGACGCAGAATGAGGATGCGCTCATTCTTGACGGCGAAATAAAATATCAGATAGACCGCGCCGAGAAGATAAAAGTCGGAAGTGAGGTTCTTTACGTCTGGGCTGTTGTGAGAACGGTCGTCGAAATAACTGAATAGAAAAATCGGAACTGCCGAAAGCCGATATTTTACATTAAAACCAAAAGACCGCAGAGCTTAAAGGTTCTGCGGTCGGAAAGGCTGGTGATTAAATGAGCGAAATAAGCGTCCTGCCCTCCGAGATAGCCGCTTGGCTTGCGGAACAGGAGCGGCTTGCGGGGATAAGATTCATAACCGAGTTCCCTCCGGTCAAGAAGGAGATACCCTTGAAGCGTGTGACCGTGGCGGTCGGCATTGAGGAGATGAAGCTTGAGGACAGCTTTACGGAGAATGACGAGGGAGTGCTTATAGAAAACGAGTTCTGCCGCCTCGCCACAATAAAAATAAAGCTCGGCATACATGTCCCGTATACCGAGGGCGGCGCAAGATGCCACGATATTCTGACAAACGTCATCGATTGTCTGACTTTTGACACGGATCTCAACGTTGTTGAATCCGGCTGCGGGAGCGTCAAAGCGGACCGCGACACCGACGCTTTTGTCCTTGAAGCTTATGTGCTTTTGCAGGCTGATTTTTGCCCTGCAGACGGCTCCGGAGTCAACTTTGAGTCGTTCCTCGACAAGGAGCTTCTCTGCGGCTCGCATATCCGCAACAACGATATACATGTCACTGCCGCCGACAAGGCGCTGTGGAACGCGCCGTTTGTGACCGGCGCTTACACCGGGACGGGAACCAGCTCACGCACGATAACGCTCGGTTTTTCTCCCCGGCTGGTCATAGTTGTAGCGGTGGATATGCCGACCTCCGTTGTCAGCTTCACGGACAGCACAACCACCTCATATATAGGAATAGGCACATCATCGGGGAGCACCATGGGTATAACGATAACGAGCACCGGCTTTCGGCTGAGCCAGAGCGCCACCTATATGTCAAGCAAAATGAAATATAACGAAACCGGAGAATCATACGCCTATATAGCGTTCCGGGTATAAAAAATCTGCCGTACCGTTTCGCCGGTATAATGCTTTTCCTTATGTCATACAGAGATAACATGGGAATTTATACCGGCTGTGACGATACGGCAATTTTTTATATTTTCTGCACCTCAGCGGGAATCTCAGCCTGTTCGGCAAGCTTTCTGCGTTCACTCAGTTCAAGCTCTATTCTCGCCTGCTGCTCCCTGTCATCCCTGACAAACGCTATCGCCACAAGGTAGAGCACGCATCCGATAACGGGTCCGAGCATAAACATCGGCCACTGCCATTTTTTGAATGTGGCGTTCTGCGGGATTCCCGCGGCTTTGTCCGCGCTGCTGTAACCGAGCAGGGAGAGCAGCGCGCCCTCTACATAGTTTCCGACAGCCGAGGTCATCTTGGTGGTAAAATTCTGCATTGAGAAGGACACGCCCTCGGTGCGCATGCCGGTTTTCCACTCAACATAGTCTATCGAGTCGCTTGTCAGCGAGCGGTGTGCTATATCGAGCATGGAATTCGGTATGCTCGTCACCGACATCAGAAGCATGACCGCGACCATCTGACCTATCGACTGATAGCCGATAAAATAGGATATGACCCTGAGAATGATGGTGCTTATCTGGGCGACAAGAAGAATCTTCTTCATTCCGCCTATCTTCTTGGCAAATTTCGTGGCGAAGAACACGGCGAACACTCCGGGCAGACCGGTTATGATTCCATAGATGAACTCAACTTCCATTCCGTTGATATGTCTTGAGGCTATGTCATAGGACACCATGTTTTCAAAGAAATAGGCGTTCTGAACCTTGAGGCTCAGGCCCGTGAGAAAACGTGCGAGGGAGATAAGCAGGAGCGTTCTGTTATAGCGTATTATCGAAAGAGACTGCCACAGGCTCTCCTGAGATTTGTCGCTGCGCACACGCTCCTTTATCCTGTGAGCGGCAAACGAGACCATCTCGCCGCCGAGTCCGAACAGCAGCGCGCAGATCATGAAAACCTGCATATCCGCAAGTCCGAAACTGTTGAGTATGCTTCTGAGCATCTGGAACACACCGGCTATTGCTCCGCCCGCGCCCGCGCCAATGGAGACCCACTGTGCGACCCTCGCGCGCTCCTGCGACAGCGGCGATGAGGTTGCGACCATACCCCAGAGGGCGACATCCTGGAACGAATAGAAGAAGTCCCACACAAAATATATGACAAGGATATAGAATATCTTGCCGGTCTCATCGAAGCTGACATTCATAAACATCAGTGCCGCCAGCGCTCCGATTATCGGAGGCGTTATCGCAAGATACGGTCTGAGCTTTTCGCCGTTTTTGAACCTAAATCTATCTGTGAGCGCCCCTATGACCGGGTCATTGAGCGCATCCCAGAAATAGCTGATAAAAAATATGGTGCCGACCTTTTTGGGTGCGATATGCAAAAGGTTGGTGCAGAAATATTTTATCCAGCCCGATATGTAACCGTAGGAAATGTTCTGACCCGCAAGACCCACCGAATAGCTGAAAAGCTCACCGTTCGGCACACGGTTCTTGTCAATCTGTTTTAAATCCCTTGCCAAATATATCCCTCCTGCGTTGTTATTGTATATAAGTTTAATATATTTTCATGCATTTTACAATATTTTTAGTATATTTTTCTTGTAATGCTTGCACATTTTCTTCTTATAGTGTATTATATTTATACATCAAAAGCTCAGGAGGATAAAATTAAATGAAACGTGTGTTAAGTCTTATAATCGCGGTCGCGCTGGTGCTGGCGTGCGCTGCCCCCGCCTTTGCCGGGCATGAGTGTGACTGCGGCAACGCACCGATACTCGTAATCAGCGGAATGGGCGGCTCACCGATGATTCTGGACGAGGGAACCGAAAATGAAAAATCGGCATTTCCTCCCGAAATCGACATGGCATCCCTTGTCTCCGCAATCGTCAAGGGCATTGCGCTCGGCTCACTCTACAAAGACTGGAACAAGTTTGCCGACGCGGTAATCCCTGCGGTCTATGATATTTTTGACCCCATAGCCTGCAATCCCGACGGCACCTCGAAGTACAATATCTCCGTTGAGAAATTCAACACCTCAATGGAATTCTACCCCTGCATAACCGGCGAGGAGGAGAACAGCCCTTACAGTGACGGCAACGAATATGCCCTTTTGCGCCGAGCCTCAGAGGCTATTGGAGCCGACCATGTATATTTCTTCAACTATGACTGGCGTCTCGATCCCTTTGACCACGCGGCGGAGATCAACGAGCTTATACAGCAGATAAAGCGCGAGACAGGTCATGACAAGGTCACTCTCGCTCCGTGCAGCATGGGCGGCGCCCCGACAATGGCATATCTCTCCGCATACGGCACGGACGATGTCGCAGGATGCGTGTTTCTCTCCACCGTTTTCTACGGCACACGCATAGCAAGCGACCTCTTTTCAAACAAAATCAACTTTGACCCCGACTGCGTAACCCGCTACATAGCCGGCATCAGCACGGGCAATGAGTTTTTGGACGCTCTCCTTGAAGCACTCATTCCGGCCGTTAACGAAGCCGGGCTCATGGGTGCGCTGACGGATTTTCTCAACAACGGTGTGGATGAGATAAAAGACAAGGTCTACGATGAGGTGTTCAGAGAAATTTTCGCCACAATGCCGGGACTTTGGGCAACGGTCGATGAGGACTACTATGACGGAGCAAAGGCGTTCATGCTGAGCAAGAATGTCGACAGCGAGCTTATAAGAAAAATCGACCGCTATCACAACGAGGTCGCCCTGCACAGAGATGATATTTTGCTAAAAGCTCACAAAAGCGGAGTTAAAATCGTTGTTCTCTCAAACTACAATTCCGCCTGCATACCCGTCTACGAAAGCGCCGACATGCATAGCGACGCGACGCTCGAAACTCAATACACGAGCGCGGGAGCGGTCTGCGCGAAAATGGACGAAGCTCTCCCCGAGGGATACTGCCAGGAAAACACCGAGTGCGGTCACGACCACATCTCACCCGACAACATCATAGATGCGTCCACCTGTCTTTTCCCCGAATACACCTGGTTCGGCAAGGACTGGCCGCACGTCTGCGGAAAATATGACAACGGCTACTGCGACTTTGTCATGTGGCTGTTGACTTACCGCGGACAGCCCACAATACATACCAATCCCGATTATCCTCAGTTCTTCGGGCGCAGCGGAGACCGGATAATGAACCTCGAAACCGGAGAGGTTCTGCCGCTTGGCTTTAAGCTTGAGCCTGCCGAGAATCAGCAGACTTCCGACATCGGCAGTGACAATAACGAAATTCTTTCTCCCGAAACCGGGGCAGGTTCCTGCGCCGCCGGTGCGGTGATGCTGTTTGCGCTGTGCTTAGGCGGCGTGAGCAGGAAAAAGAGAGAAAAATAAAAAACATCGTGGGGCTCGCAAAGGTGCGTCCCATGAAACATGAACAACAAAACGACTTAAACGTCATTGGCGTTTAAGTCGTTTTTCGTTATTTGGTTGCCGAGAGCTTATTTCTTCTTACCTGCGCCCTCATACTCCGCAATCCAGTCGACCATATCCTTGAAGGACTGCTTTGCGCCCATGGGCTCATAGCCGAGCTCCGCTTTTGCCTTGTCGATGCTGAAGTTGCAGTTGGAGGTGAGCTTGCGGATGGAATAGCGGGTGAAGAGCGGGGTCTTCTTTGCGGCGTTGTAATAGACCTCCATAAGAGGAGCAAACGCGTTCGCCAGACCGAGCGGAATCTTCAGGCTCGGAGCCTTGAAACCGCAGATATCCGCGAGAATGTGGATGAGCTGATCAACCGTGACCATCTCGTCGGTGAGGATATAGCCCTCGCCGGGAGTGCCCTTGTCAGCAGCGGCAACCATGCCCTTCGCAACATCACGCACGTCAACAAAGTTATAAGCGCCGAAAGAGAGGGAAACCGGGAACTTACCCTTCATGAACATTCTGACCATCTCGCCGACGGAGGAAACCTTGAAGTCATACGGACCGCAGCAAGCGCCGGGATAAACAACAACCGTCTCCAGCTCCTCGGAGTTGTTGTCAAACACGAAGTTTGTAGCGGTAGCCTTTGTCTTCGCATATGTACCGTCAAGAATGTCGGGGTTGAATCTGGGAATCTCGCGCATAACCTGATTGTTCGGAAGCGGCGGGTATGCGTCAACGGAGGAAGCGTAAACGAGTCTCTTGACACCGCACTGTTTGCAAGCCTCAACAACATTCTTTGTGCCGTCAACATTGACCTTCCAGGTCATTTCCTCGTTGCCCTTGTTTATTTCAATAACGCCCGCAAGGTGATAGACAACATCGGCACCCTCGAACGCCTTGACAAGAGAGTCATAATCCGTCACATCACCGAAAGCGCGCTCGCAGTCGATGCCGTCAAACATCTTGCTCTCTTTTCTGATAAGAATTCTGAACTTTTCGCCGCGCGCCTCAAGCTCCTTGATAAGCGCAAAGCCGACGTGACCGGTCGCACCGGTGACTACCGAAAGTCTTTCTGCCATTTTTTACACTCCTTTAAAAATATCGCTTTTAGTCTATTATATACTAATACAGTCATTTTATATTTAAAAACAGTAAAAATAAAAGCTGAATTCTTTACAATTTTGTTTATAACCGCCGCAGCCTATCGGACTGTTTTTCAATTCTGAAAAAGACCGCCCGTGATTCGGTTTTCATGCAAAAAATATCCGCGTGAAACCTCTCTGTGTTCACCGTTGTCATTGACTTTTTCGTCATTTCGATATATTATTTTTATGTGATATTTTTTGTGCCGCACAGCCCATGAAAAGGGGTTGCGGAAAGTTTCCGTTTAACGTTATTTTCATTGAAAGGAATTGATCTGATGGCAAAGTACATACTTGCACTCGACCAGGGAACGACCAGCTCCCGCGCTATTGTTTTTGACAAGGGCGGCAGAATCATTGCAAAAGCTCAAAAGGAATTCGATCAGATATACCCCGCCGCCGGCTGGGTCGAGCACGACCCCATGGAGATTCTCTTCAGCCAGTTTCAGGCTGTGACCTCCGTTTTCGCTTCGGGAACGGTATCCGCGGATGAGATTTCAGCTATCGGCATAACCAATCAGCGTGAAACCACCATTATGTGGGATCGCGAGACCGGAAAGCCCGTATACAACGCCATTGTCTGGCAGTGCAGACGCACCGCCGAGCTGTGCGAACAGCTCAAAAAGGACGGCATGGAGGAATATATAAAGGAAAAAACGGGTCTTGTTGTTGACGCATACTTTTCCGGAACAAAAATCAAGTGGATTCTTGACAATGTCCCGGGAGCCCGCGCTCTCGCGGAGGCGGGTCAGCTCCTCTTCGGAACAGTTGAGACCTGGCTCATATGGAATCTCACGGGCGGCAGAGTTCATATCACCGACTACTCAAACGCTTCGAGAACCATGCTTTTCGATGTTGACAAGCTCTGCTGGGACGAAACTCTCTGCAATCATCTCGGGATTCCCATGTCCGTCCTGCCTGAGGTCGTGCCCTCAAGCATGGTATACGGCAAGGTTGCGGGCGGCATAATCGGCCTTGAGGACCTTGAGGGAATACCGATAAGCGGCGCTATCGGCGACCAACCCGCCGCTCTGTTCGGTCAGGCATGCTTTGAGCCGGGTCAGGCGAAAAACACCTACGGCACAGGCTGTTTCCTGCTCATGAACACCGGAGACAAGAGAGTTCGGTCGAAAAACAATCTGCTCACCGGTGTCGCCTGGGGGATAGGCGACAAGGTTGAATATGCCATTGAGGGCTCCGCGTTCAACGCAGGCTCTGTTATAAAGTGGCTTCGTGACGAGCTTCATATGATAGACACAGCTCGCCGCTGCGATGAGCTTGCGGAATCCGTTGAAGATGCCAACGGAATATATTTTGTCCCCGCGTTCACGGGTCTCGGCGCTCCCTACTGGGATATGTATGCGAGAGGCTGCATAGTGGGGCTTACCAGAGGCGTCAACCGCGCGCATATCGCTCGCTCGGTGCTTGAGGCCATAGCCTTCCAGATGACCGACCTGCTTGAAGCGATGGCGGACGATTCGGGCATCAACTTCACTGAGCTCAGAGTGGACGGAGGCGCCAGCGTCAGCGATATACTTCTCCAGATTCAGTCCGACATGATAAGGGCTATTGTCGACAGACCCAAGACGGTTGAAACCACCGCTCTGGGGGCTGCGTATCTCGCCGGTCTTGCCGTCGGATACTGGAAAGACAAGGCGGAAATCGCCCAGAACCGTGAGATTGAAAAAATATTCACACCCAAGCTTGAAAAGGCGAAGAGAGACGAGCTTTACAGCGGATGGAAAAAAGCTGTTGAGCGTTCAAGGAATTGGGCTTCCAGAGACTGACAGAAAATTAATTCCCCGAAAGGATACCGTTTGCACATGGATTATCTCAGTGAATCACTTAAACTTCATTATGAACTCAAGGGCAAGCTTGAAATTCAGCCCAGAGCCGGTGTGGGCAACAAGGATGAGCTTTCACTTGCCTATACCCCCGGCGTGGCCGCCGCATGCCTTGAAATTCAAAAGGACAACTCCAAAAGCTTTGAACTGACCAGACGCTGGAACACCGTTGCGGTTGTCACGGACGGCACCGCAGTGCTCGGGCTTGGAGATATCGGACCCGAGGCCGGCATGCCCGTCATGGAGGGAAAATGCGTGCTTTTCAAAGCGTTCGGCAATGTTGACGCCATTCCGCTGTGCGTGCGTTCAAAGAATGTTGACGACATAGTCAACACCGTCGCACTCTTGGCAGGGTCCTTCGGCGGCGTTAACCTTGAGGACATTTCAGCCCCGCGCTGCTTTGAAATTGAGAAAAAGCTCAAGGAGAAAACGGATATTCCGATTTTCCATGACGACCAGCACGGAACCGCCGTTGTCTGCCTTGCCGCCGTTATCAACGCGCTCAAGTTTGTCGGCAAGCGCCTTGAGGACTGCACCGTCGCTTTCAGCGGTTCAGGAGCTGCGGGTGTCGCAATAGCCAGGCTCTTTGATTCAATGGGCGTTGGAGATATAATCATGTGTGACCGCAAAGGCATTATCTGCGAGGGGGCGGATCTCACCCCCGCCAAGGCAGAGATTGCCGCTTTCACAAACAAAGGTCACCGCACAGGCTCTCTCGCAGACGCGATGAAGGGTGCTGACATCTTTGTCGGCGTTTCGGCACCGGGCATTGTCACAGAGGAGATGGCGGCCTCCATGGCCGACAACGCCGTTATAATGGCAATGGCCAACCCCGTTCCCGAAATCATGCCTGAGCTTGCGAAAAAGGCCGGCGCCGCCGTTGTCGGAACAGGCAGAAGCGACTTTCCCAATCAGATAAACAACGTCCTCGCGTTCCCCGGAATTTTCAGAGGAGCGCTGGATGTGCGTGCAAGCGATATAAACGAACAGATGAAGATAGCCGCGGCAAGGGCCATCGCTTCCCTCGTGGGAGACAGCGAGCTCAGCAGCGACTATATTCTGCCCGCCGCTTTCGACGAACGTGTCGGACCTGCGGTCGCCGCCGCGGTGGCACAGGCCGCGAGGGACAGCGGTGTCGCAAGATTATAATGAAAAAGGCGCACAAATTGTGCGCCTCAGCTTAATCAAAATTCATTTATACGAGCATACGCAGTCCTCAGAAAGCGTGATGCCCTGCTCCGCGCACTGGTCTTTGATATACTGCTGCATATGCTTGACCACCGTTTTAATACATTGCGGAGGCTCCTGCGCTCCCTCCGGGCTGACCGTGCGTTTTCCCAGGATAAGCTGATATTCGATACCATCAATGATTTTTGTATATGTATCATTATTAACACTGTCAACATTCGGAAGCCAGCTTTTCGGGAAGGTTCCCTTGTCAACCTCCGAGATTATCATACGGTAAATCAGCATCCCGTATATATGATGTATTTCGTCAACAAGCTCCCCGTCATGCCTCGCGACCAAATATTCACGCAGACGACCCGCGGACCTGAACAGAGTCAGGGTGCCCATCACATTATCGCTGCCGATATCGCTCTTTATCGTAAACGCTCCGGCGAAGCCCTGCTTGCTGTCACTTCGTCCGAGCAGATAGTCGGTGGTAACATTATAAAAATCGGCCGCTTTGATAATAAAATCCAAGCCGCATTCTCTTATTCCGTTCTCATAGTGCGACAAAAGCGCCTGTGAGACACCGAGACCGGCCGCAGCCTCTTTTTGGCTCATATTTTTTTCTTTTCTCAGCCGAGACAAAATAACAGAAAAGCTTCTTTCCATAACAATACTCCGTTTTCAAATTATACTCTTTGTATAGATTATAACAGATTTTTACCTGTTTTCAATATTAACTGATGAATCTTCTTTATGTTTTTGGGAGGAAATATGAAAACATATACCGTATACATAATCCGAAACGGCACAACCGCGGAAAACCTTCAGGGAAAATATATCGGTCACACCGATGTTGACCTGAGCGAGGACGGACGCCGTCAACTCATGAACATGCGTCAGGAGCTTGTCTATCCGCCGGTTGAAGCCGTTATAACAAGCCCGCTCAAGCGCTGCACCCAGACCGCGCAGATTCTGTATCCTGACCACAAGTTCATCTGCATCGACTCCCTGATAGAGTGCAACTTCGGCGAATTTGAGGGCAAAAGCGCTGAGGAGCTTCAGGACTATCCGGTCTTTCCGCACTGGCTGGCAGGTGAGCCGGGCGTTGAGCCGCCGTTCGGCGAGAGCAACGAGGCATTCGGCAACCGGGTTTGCGATGGATTCATCAAAATCGTTGACGGACTGATGAAAACCAAAACGATGACGAGTGCTGTAATCACTCACGGCGGTGTCATCATGGCTCTGCTCTCCGCCTTCGGACTTCCGGAGCTGCCCATGCACGAGTGGATGACACCGAACGGCTGCGGCTATACACTGCGGATAACCCCTTCGCTCTGGATGCGCGGCAGAAAATTCGAGGTTGCATATGAATTCCCCTATGAAAAGAACCCCGAAGAGGATATCTAATTAATCACTGATAATCAGATTTTAGCAGCGATTACCTAATTCCGAAAGGACGGTTAAAATATGATTTTTGCCAACCACGCGCATGTTTTTCCGAAAGAAATCAGGGAGGGCGGCTGTGCCGACAGGCTCATGGAGCTGCTTGACGAGTGCGGCATTGACAAATGCATCGCTTTCGCTCCGTTTCAGAGTCGCCTCGATGAGGAGGGCTTTGGACAAAACGCGAACCGCTGGCTCGCCGAAGAAATAAAAAACAACAGCAGACTTATGGGCTTCGGCACGGTGGATATGGATGCCTCAGATGTGCGCTCACAGGTTCGTATGATAGCCGACCTCGGCTTCAAGGGCATCAAGCTGCATCCTCCATATCAGGAGTTCAGAGTGGACGGCGAAAAGGCCTTTGAGGTATATGACGAGGCGCAGTCGCTCGGGCTTTTTCTCTCTTTTCACACCGGCATGCACTGGCACAGGCTCAGAGAAAGCACTCTGCTGATGTACGATGAGATAGCATGGAATTTCAAAGATCTTAAATTCAGCATGGAGCATGTCGGCGGCTTCAGCTTTTTCCGCGAGGCTCTCGCCGTCATGGTCAACAATATGCGCGGCGGGCTTCAGCCCCGTGTCTATGCGGGCTGGACCAGTATCGCCGCTCCTGACGAGGAAGGCGTATACGACGCGTGGACGCTGACCGACAGCGACCTGAAAACAATCATATATCAGACGGGAGAAACCCGCAGCATATTCGGTCTTGACTTCCCATATAAGGATGCTGAGTATATCAAGAAAAGCATTGAGCGCATCCGCGGTCTTGATATAAGCGATGAAGCAAAGGAGAGAATTCTCGGCAGGAACCTTGCCGAGGCGCTCGGAACAGAATTTTAATCAAGTTTGACGGGGCTGCCGCAAATGATAATGCGGCAGCTCCGTCTCTGTTTTTATTCGGCATTTTGCAGCTTAGGCTGCGGTTTTGTATAGTTTTCCACGGCATACATAAAGCCGTCAATCATGAACTGCTTGGCATCCTTTGCCACAGAAGTATAGGAGAACATATCAAAGCCATGGAAGCAGCCGTCATACATTTTGAAAGAAACCTCAACCCCGGCCTCCCTCAGGGCGTTGACATAGTTCACCGTCTCATCTCTGAACGGGTCAATTGTGCCTATGTAAGTCAGTGTGGGTGGAAGCCCGCTGTAATCGGTTTCTCTCGCAGGGGAAGCATATTTTGATACATTATCCGTCCCGAAATCCTCCCCGAGATAAAGCTTCCATGCCGCGATATTTGACTGAGTATTCCATATCGGAGCGTCATTGTTCTGTGAGGACTCCGTTATCATCCTGTCGTCAAGCATGGGATAGAGTGGCATCTGAAAGGCGACGGAAACCTCTCCCCTGTCACGCGCAAGGAGTGTCACTGCCGCCGTAAGTCCGCCGCCGGCACTGTTGCCGCCGACAAAGATCTGATCTGAACGCATGCCGTAGCGTTCTCCGTTATCCCTGAGCCACAGCAGCGCCTGATAGCAATCATTGAGCGCGGCGGGATACGGAGCGGAGGTCGAATTGGTATAGTCGGGGGCGACCACGACACAGCCGGAAGCCTCAACAAACGCCTGAACGAACGCATGATCCTGCTCCGGGATACCTATGGCGTATCCGCCGCCGTGTATCCACAGCAGTCCGGGCACTCCCTCTTTTGGCTGTTTAGGGCTGTATACACACAGACGAAACTCACTTCCGTCGGCACGGCTGATTTTTATCTGCTCATATTTAATCCCTCTTGTGACATTGACTCCTATGCCGAAGTTGTCCAGAATGAAATTGCAGAGCTTGAATGTTGTCTCTGAAAAGCTCGGCAAAACAAAGCGTATCAACGAGCCCACAAGCCTGAGCTCGGGATTTATCATATCCGCTGTAATATTCATTTCTTTTCCCGACAACCTCTCCAGCAGCGAAACAACAGAATCCTCAATTCGTTGCCATGTCTCGCCGCAGCTTTCTTTTTCCGTTTCTCCCGTCAGTGCCCACACGCTGGGTATGCACGCAGTAAACACCAGGCAGAAACACAGTATTAACGCCGTAATCCTTTTCTTCACAGAAACCTCTCCTCCTTAAAAATAAAGGCGGTGAAAAGCATGCCGCCTTTCAGACTGTCGAAGAACTCCCCGAACCGTCAAAGTACGGCATTTTTCATAAAAGAATCTTTCTGTAACTTGAAGTTTTTCCTTCGGTTTTTGACTGATATCGGTTTAAAGCTATTAATGATACTGCACTTTGACTTCCTGCGCGAGCCGCACTCTGCCGTACCTCTGTACGCCGACGAGCGCAGCTCGCTTGGCTTCGTAGCTTTTTCAACAGTCTCCTGCGTGTCGAAAATGCTTTTTCGACACGCAGAAAGGCGGCAAAAAACATGCCGCCTTAATATATTTATTTCCCCAAAACCTGTCTGTAAAGCCGCATATATTCCCTCGCGGAGCGTCCCCAGCTGTTGTCGCATTCGGCGGCGCGCTGTGTGAGTGAAGCCCAGAACGCCTTGTCGCTGTAAGCCGCAAGCGCACGGCGAATGGCACCCAGCATATCATGGGCGTTATAGCTCTTGAATGTGAATCCGTTACCCTTTCCGTCACCGCAGTCGGAGATACTGTCCTTGAGTCCGCCCGTCTCCCTGACCACCGGCAGAGTCGCATATCTGAGCGCCAGCATCTGCGAGAGTCCGCACGGCTCGCTCTTTGACGGCATGAGGAAGATATCGCTTCCGGCATAGATTTTGCGCGCAAGCTCAGGCACAAACGCTATGCGCAGGCCGACCTTGCTCGGAAACCTCGCCGCAACCTCGCGGAAGAAGTTCTCATACTCCCAATCGCCCGTTCCCAGCACGACGAGCTGAACATCAGTTGTTTCAAGCAGCTCATAAAGCACCGCCTTCACAAGGTCAAGTCCCTTGTGCGAAACAAGACGTGAGACCATACCGATTATCGGCACATCAGGCTTCTCCGGCAGAGAAAAGGTTCTCTGAAGATCGGCCTTATCCTCCACCTTGCCGGACAGATCCTCCGCAGAGAAATTTTTCGCCAGCGCCTTATCCGTTGCCGGGTCATAGACATCAACATCAATTCCGTTGAGGATGCCGCAGAGCTTATAGCGCCTGTCCCTGAGTATCGGGTCAAGTCCGTGGCTGAACCACGGATCGAGAATCTCCCGGGCATAAGTCGGGCTGACGGTTGTGACGGCATCGGCACATTCAATAGCGCCTTTCATGAGGTTGATATCGCCGCTGAACTCCAGAAGCTGCTCGTTCTGCTGCTGTATACCGAGAACATCGGCGAGAATCTCCTTGCCGTAGATGCCCTGATACTGAATATTGTGAATTGTGAATATATTCTTTATTCCCTCATAGCCCTCACGGTTGGCATAAAGCGTGGAATAATAGACCGGTATCATCGCGGTCTGCCAGTCATTGGAATGAATTATATCGGGCTTGAAATCTATATAAGGAATTATCTCGAGCACGGCACGGGAGAAAAACGCGAAGCGCTCCGCGTCATCATAGTGACCGTATATCCCGTCACGTTTGAAATAATATTCATTATCAAGCAGATAGTATATTACCCCGTTCACCTTGGCTTCAAAAATTCCGCAATACTGCCTGCGCCATGAAACCGGAACGCTGATGTGCGTGATAAACTGCATATTCTCCCGCAGCTCCTGCTTTATCCCGCTGTAAAGCGGCATAACCACACGGCAGCCAACCAGTCTCTGTCTCAACGCTTTCGGCAGTGCTCCCGCAACATCGCCCAAACCGCCGCTGGCCATAAACGGGAGTGCCTCGCTTGATGCGTAAAGAATTTTCAAAATTACCGCCCCTTTCGGTATATACCTTTTTACTTTGATTTTATAAACACCTGTGTCGCCATTATACGCATGCCATCACAGACAACGCCTATTCCGACAAAATCAAAGTTCTTGTTCATCATATTTGCGTTGTGCCCTGAAGAATTGCGCCACATATCGTATATGTAAGCGGCAGTTGCACCCGTAGAATTCACATTGACGGCAAGTGCCGGCACCGAGGCTATATTCTCCCCTGCGGCGGAATAGGATATTCCGACCGTTTTCATCCATTCGAAGGTGTTGCTGCCGTCCGGCGCGGTATGATCAAAATAATCATACCTGAGCATGTGCAGGCTCTTATAGCGCGCCATTTCACGCAAATCGTCCCTCATTGCAAGCTTTCCCGCTCCGGACAGAACACGGTCATTGTTCATGAGTCTCAAAAGCTCGTCCTCAACTGCTTCAAGATAGCTGTCCGACTCTCCCGGTTCAAGCTGCGGCAGCTTATCGGTAACCGAGCCTGCCGGTGCCTGTGTCGACGGCTCGGTTGCGACCGTCGTCATTTCCGTCCCGGGAAAAGTCTGTATCTCTTCCGTTGTCATCTCCGTCAGTAGCTCGTCTGTCTGCGCAGTTGTCCCATCCGCATGAGTTTCCGACGGTTTGGGCGCTGTCACCGCCGGTCTCTGTGTTGTGCTGACAGTGTCAGTTTCAGGCTCAGTCACCATTATGCTCTGTGCCTGAGGAACTGCGGGGATAGGCGCGGGTACATAAACCTGCGTGTAACCGCGTGTTGCTTGCGTGCTTTGCGTCTGAGCGCTCTGTGTCTGAGTGCTTTGCGTCTGTGTCGGTTCCGACGCCTGCATCTCATTCTCAGTCTGAACCGAAGATGTGTGCGTCATCTCCGGCTCCTTTTTTTCGCCGCCGTTCGCCGAGCACGAAGCGAACAGCATTGCGAAAACCACAAAAATTATTCCGGTTATTTTTAACTTCATTGGTTCCCCTCCCTCCCGGGAGCGGTAACTAAACGACTATACCCTTGCCAACATAAACCGGGAAAGTCTCCGTACCGCAAAGAATCTGCCCGGGTTTAATTATTGCTATTTTATCCATTATCACGCTGTTGACCTGTGCACCCTCTCCGATAAAAGATCCCTGCATGACAATTGAGTTTTTGACAACGGCATCCTTGCCGACCGTTACACCTCTGAAAAGTATACTGTTTTCGACCTTGCCTTCAATATTGCATCCGTCCGCAATAAGGCAGTTTTTGACCTCCGAGCCGAGGCCGTATATCGCCGGCACCTCATCGCGTACCTTTGTATATATCGGTCGCTCACGGCAGAACAGCTCTCTGCGGTTATCCGCATTGAGCAGCTCCATATTGATATTATAAAAGCTCCCCAGAGAATCAAGAGTTCTCGCAAAGCCGTCAACACGGTAGCCGTAAATTTTCAGGCTGCCGACCTGGCGCTGAATTATATCGCGTTCAAAATCCGTATAGTGCATACTGGCCGCCTCCGCGACAAGGCGCTCAAGCAGCGACTTTTTGAGCAGCAGGATATTGAGCGAATAGTCGCTCTGCCCACCGCCCGCGGAGGTTATCGCAACGGATCTTATGCGTCCCTCCTCATTCATCTCAAAATTCATGGTGCTTGAGAGTGCCGGGGTATCGCCGTGGCGGTATGCTATGGTGATATCCGCGCCGCTTTTTTCATGGGCGTCAAACAGGTGCTGAAAATCGATGTTGCACACAGTGTTGCAGTCGCTTATGAGCACATATTCATTCGTGGCGTGACCGATGAACGTGCCGCAGCCAATAAGCGCATCTATCCTGTTCGAAAAAAGCCCGCCCGCTCCCTCAGCGGAGTTGAAGGGCGGCAGAATATACATACCCTCACGTTTTCTTGAAAGATCCCACGGTTTTCCGGTTCCGAGATGATCCATGAGCGAGCGATAGTTTGTCTTTGTGATAACGCCGACTTTTGATATTCCCGAATTGACCATATTTGAAAGTGCGAAGTCTATGAGCCTGTATCTTCCGCCGAAGGGAACGGAGCCCATGGTACGCAGATTTGCAAGCTCGGGGAGCGCCTGGTCATAGGCGCTGGCATAGATTATACCGAGAACATTGTTTCCTCTCATTTGCGTGCTCCTCCCTTTTCTCCGTCATACATAGCCTTGGGTTCAATAACCGCTCCCTCGGAGACGGTGACTCCGTTGCCGATGACGGCAACGCCCCATTCCTCAAGGTTTTTCATCGCCTCGGGGCGTTCGCCGACAACGGCGTTCTTCTCAATAACTGCGTTTTCCGCCACTATCGCATACTGAACGGTGGCGCCCGATTTGATGACCGTGCCGGGCATGATTATCGAATCCTTGACGGTCGCGCCCTCTTCAACGGTGACGTTCGCGAAAATCACCGAGAAATCGACAGCTCCGGCGATCTCACAGCCCTCCGCTATCATCGAGTTCTGCACGGTCGCGGTCGGTGCGACATAGTGCGGCGGCGAGGACGGGGTTCTCGAATATATCTTCCACGAATTGTCGCTCAGGTCGAGATCGACCTTTGGATTGAGCAAGTCGAGATTGGCCTCCCAAAGGCTGTCGATGGTTCCGACATCCTTCCAGTAGCCCTCGAACGGATAGGCGAAAAGGCGCTCTCCCGCCTCGTGCATCGCGGGGATGAGATCGTGACCGAAGTCGTTTCCGGATGACGGATTGGCCTCATCCTCAAGGAGATAGCGGCGCAGCTTGCTCCATGTGAAAACATACACTCCCATTGACGCCTTGTTACTCTTAGGATGCTTGGGTTTCTCCTCGAACTCGGAAATGGAGCCGTCATCGTTGACGAACATCAGCCCGAAGCGCGACGCCTCCTCCCACGGAACCTCAAGAGAGGCTATGGTGCAGTCGGCGTTTTTCTCCTTGTGATAGGAGAGCATCTTGGAATAGTCCATCTTATATATGTGATCGCCCGAAAGTATGAGAACATATTCGGGTGAATAACGGTCTATAAAATTAATATTTTGATAAATTGCGTTCGCGGTGTTCTTATACCACTCGGTTCCCTCGATCTTCTGATAGGGTGACAGGATATGCACCCCGCCGTTCTCCCTGTCGAGATCCCACGGCTGACCGTTTCCGATATAGTCGTTAAGTTCAAGCGGCTGATACTGCGTGAGCACTCCCACGGTGTATATACCGGAGTTGACACAGTTTGAGAGAGGGAAATCAATAATCCTGTACTTGCCGCCGTAGGGTACGGCAGGCTTTGCCATATTTTTTGTCAGAATACCGAGTCTGCTGCCCTGACCGCCAGCCAACAGCATGGCTATACATTCCGTTTTTCTGGCCATTTTATCTCCTCCTTAAGCTTCGGCTTTCTTGCCCTGTCTTTTTAAATAAACAACCGACATGCCCGGCAGTCTGAGAGAGATGCTCTGCTCAAACGAGTGCATGGGGATTGGTTTTGCCGTATAGGTTTTCTGCATTTTTTTGCCCGCGCCGCCGAACTCCTCGCTGTCAGTATTGAAAGCCACACGGTAGACGCCCGTCTGCGGCACGCCTATGCGGTAGTTCTCACGCTCAACAGGCGTGAAGTTACAGACGGCTATTATCTCGCCGCCGTCTGAATCCATGCGCCTGAAAGCTATGACGGAATTCGCGCTGTCATCACTTGATATCCAGGAGAAACCCTCCCAGCTGTAATCGATCTCCCACATGGCGCGGTTACGCTTATAGAAAGTGTTGAGCTGCTTTGAAAACTCCTTGAGCTTGCGGTGCATATCATAGTCAAGGAGCATCCAGTCAAGCTCCTGCTCATAGTTCCACTCAATAAACTGACCGAACTCCTGACCCATGAAAAGCAGCTTTTTGCCGGGGTGCGCCATCATATATGCCATGAACGCTCTGACTCCCGCAAACTTCTCCTCATAGGAGCCGGGCATCTTGTTTATCAGCGAGCATTTGCCGTGGACCACCTCATCATGCGATATCGGGAGCACAAAATTCTCCGAAAAAGCATAGAAAAACGAGAAGGTCAGGCAGTCGTGATTATATTTTCTGAACAGACCGTCAAGCGAAAAATAACGCAGACAGTCGTTCATCCAGCCCATATTCCATTTGAAATTAAAGCCCAGACCCCCGAGATAGACCGGCTTTGAGACCATCGGCCACGCGGTGCTCTCCTCGGCAATCATCATCACATCGCCATGCTCCCGGAACACTGTCTCATTGAGTTTTTTGATGAAAGCCACGGCCTCCAGATTTTCGTGTCCGCCGTATGTATTCGGTCGCCACGCTCCCTCCTCGCGTCCGTAATCGAGATAGAGCATTGACGCTACGGCATCAACTCTCAGCCCGTCGGCATGGTAGACATCCAGCCAAAACATTGCGCTCGACATAAGGAAGCTCTCAACCTCTGTGCGCCCATAGTCGAAAACGCGAGTGCCCCACTGCTTATGCTCGCCCTTGAGCGGGTCGGAATACTCATAGCACGGCTCGCCGTCAAACTCATAAAGTCCGAACGCGTCCTTCGGGAAGTGCGCCGGCACCCAGTCCAATATAACTCCTATGCCGTTTTCATGGCATTTATTAATAAAATACATAAAATCTTCAGGCGTTCCGTAGCGTGAGGTAGGCGCGAAATATCCTGTGACCTGATATCCCCACGAGCCGTCAAACGGGTGCTCCATGACAGGAAGCAGCTCGACATGGGTATATCCCATATCCGTGACATACGGCACAAGCCTGTCTGCCAGCTCACGGTAGGAGAGCGTGTTCCCGTCCTCATAGCGCTGCCATGAGCCTATATGAACCTCATATATATTCACCGGTGACGAATATATATCAGTCCTGCGGCGTTTTTTCATCCACGCCGAATCATTCCATTCAAACGAGCCGAGATTATATATCTTTGATGCTGTTCCGGGCCTCGTCTCCGCATGGAAAGCATACGGGTCGCATTTGAAAATCTTACGACCGTCCCGTGCGATTATCATATATTTATAAGCGTCAAATTCCTCAAAGCCGCTGAAACGTCCCTCCCAAAGACCCTGTTCATTGAGCTTTTTCAATTCAAAGCCCTCGCCCGTCCAGTCGTTTCTGTCGCAGGCGACAAAGACGGCAACGGCATGCGGAGCCCAGACGCGAAACACGGTCAGACTCTCATCCTCCCCGTCCCTGTGGGAACCGAGATATTCATATGCTTTTGCGTTTGTTCCCTGGTGGAACAGATACATCGGGATATTGTCTTTGGACATCTGAATTATTCTCTCTTTCAGTACAGATTACTATACATTTACAATTATACACTCACAAAAACTTTTTTTCAAGCGTTGTTTGACTAATTTATTCAAACAGGAGTAGTATTTTAGGTGAACATTTTGTCTATTTTGTCAGAAATTTCTTATATGTTGATGTTTCTGAAGATATATACGCACAAAAAATAACAACGGGCACTTCATGCGAAGTGCCCGTTGCCATATAGGTTGAATCAATAATTTGTCTTTTTAATCTCAAAATAAGCCTGCGGGTGCGCACATGTCGGGCACACTGCCGGAGCGGATTTGCCCACATGGATGTGGCCGCAGTTTCTGCAGACCCAAACGACCTCTTCGCTGCGCTCAAAGACTATGCCGTCCTCAAGATTCTTGACAAGGGTGTTGTAACGCTCCTCATGCTCCTTCTCGATCTTTCCGACCATCTCGAAAAGCGCTGCGATTCTGTCGAAGCCCTCCTCCTTGGCGACTTCGGCGAACTCCTTATACATCTCTGTCCACTCGTAGTTCTCACCTGCTGCGGCATCAAGAAGATTATCCTTTGTTGAGGGAACCGCACCGCCGTGGAGCTCCTTGAACCACATCTTTGCATGCTCTTTTTCGTTGTCTGCGGTCTCGGTGAATATCGCGGCTATCTGCTCATAGCCCTCTTTCTTTGCCTTTGATGCATAGTATGTGTACTTATTTCTTGCCTGCGACTCACCTGCGAATGCAGCCATAAGATTGGCTTCGGTTTTGCTGCCTTTGAAATCCATAGTAAATTCCTCCTGATTTTATTTCAACACGCTTAAGTTATGCGTATCTAACTTTATTTTAGCACACTTTTCCATTTAATCAAGGTATTAATATAAAAAATCCGTTACATTTTTTCTTATGTAGCCGACACATATTTTATACATGTCAAATTCTTCCATAGCAGCTTTAAATTCGGTGTCAAGGCGCTCCGTCTGCGCGGGAATGAGCGATACCTCCTCGTTGTCCGGGTCATAGGCGCGGTATTCCTGCTCGAATATGCCCGCCGCGTCTTCCGGGAAGAGCATACGCACAGCCTCCAGCGCGCACGGAGTCAGCGGTGCGCCGTTGCATCTGAAAAATTCACTCAGAGATTTTTCGGAATCCTCCGCAAGGTAATAAAGGGCATAGATATATCTCTGCGCATCGGTCAGCGCAAAAAATGCCGCCTGCATATCAGGCTGTTTTTCAAGCCGCCGCTGAATGTTAAGAGCCACGCCGTCAAACGCTCGTTTCGGTTCAGCTGTGTCAAGCTTCTCCTCGCTCAGCTCGCTGAAATCTCTGACAACTCCGTTTTCATAGTCAATGCGCTTCATCTGCTCATCGCGTATCCTGCGGCTCTCCGCAGACGCTTTATATGCCTTTGAAATCACCCAGCAGGTGAAAATTACCGTCGCCAAAAGCAGCAGTGCCAGATACCAATATTCTTTGAAGTAATCAAGCATTATCCTTTTCCCCCCTGAAGGAGTTTATATATATCGCCCTTTTTAAGGCCGCTGACTTTCGCCGCTCTGCGCGCCGCCTCGGAGGGCGGGCAGCCGTCCCCGACAAGCTCCGCAGCATATTCGGCAGCCTGTTCAAGGGTCATATTCTCCTCTTTCTCAGGCGGAGCGCCGGCTATGACAAGCACGATCTCACCCTTGAGCTTTTCCTGAGAATATCGCTGCGCCGCTTCGCACAGCGTCGTCCTGATAACCTGCTCATGAATCTTCGTTATCTCCCGGACAATGGCAAGCTCCCTGTCACCGAGCGCATCGGCAAGATCCCTGAGAGTCGCAGCGAGCTTGTGCGGCGCCTCATAGAATATCATTGTGCGCCGCTCATTCACTATATCGGAGATATGCTCCGCTCTGCTGACCTTGTTGACGCTTAAAAATCCCTCAAAAGTGAACCTTCCCGACGGCATGCCTGAGATAGCCATAGCCGTGGCGAAGGCGGTGGGTCCGGGCACGGACTCCACCCTCACCCCCTTTTCATGGCACAGCTGCACAAGATCCTCTCCGGGGTCGGAGATGGCGGGCATGCCCGCATCAGTCACAAGCGCGCAGCTTTCACCGCCCAAAAGGCGCTCCACGATGCGCGGGCTCATTTCAAATCTGTTGTGCTCGTGATAGCTGACAAGCGGTTTTCTGATATCAAAATGGTTGAGGAGCTTGAGTGTGACCCTCGTATCCTCCGCGGCGATAAAATCGCAGGTCTCAAGCGCCTGCACCGCTCTGGGTGAGAGGTCACCGAGATTCCCTATGGGTGTTCCGACCACATATAAAACCGCGCTCATAGATCCTCCTCCTTTCGGCGTGAGATATTGGCTTCGCGTTCTTTCTCATAATCCGCATAAAGTGCGCACATATATTCAGAATAAGTCGAGTCAGATGAATAAACATTCAGCTGCGGCTCAACGGTCATTCCCGGCTTTGCTCCGCGCTTGCCCTCGACAAGCACGAGCCACGGCGCGGACCCGTCACGCTTTGACACGGTGCGCAGCCGCTTCGGTTCCATGCCGAAATCACGCATACAGCACATCAGCTCACACAGCCGTTCAGGTCGCAGGCACACGCAGAATCTGCCCCCGAAGCGCACAAGCCACGAAGCCGCGCGGCACATATCCTCAAGCGAGCACATCAGCCCGTGGCGCGCGACAGCCGCCGCGTCTCCGCTGCTGACTATCCCCGCCCCCTGTGCCTTATACGGAGGGTTCATAGTCACAACATCAAAAGCGCCCGCAGGCAAAAATTCCTTTATATACCTTATGTCACGGTTAAAAATCCGTATTCTGTCCGACAGTCCGCTTATCTCTGCGGCTTGTCCGAGCTGAGCGCATGCTTTTTCGCTTATCTCAACCGCCGCTATGGGATGCTCGTTTTCTTTCCTGCACCATAGAAGCGGAATTATCCCGCAGCCCGTCCCCAGGTCACAGCACTTGTCAGTGACAGCAGGCGCCGCAAAATCCGCGAGCAAAAGCGCATCGGTGCCGAAGCCGTGTTCGCGGGATATGACGGCAGTGACCCCCGAGCCGAGATTTTCAAGGCGAATGTCGTCCATAAAATCCTCCGAAAAATTATTCTCAACAGAAACAAACTTCTTTCCACTTAACAGGATTGTTATCTATATACTCACAAATCAGAATATAGTCCTGTTCATCACGAATGATATGATAATGAAACGAACGCTGCCAAGCTTTCATATCGGGATGTGCCCGGTGAACACGTTTTGACACGTTCATCTTAAAATATCCTATTGCTTTTGAAACTTCCGACCTTCCGTGTAGGGGAGATTCGTGAATCGCCCCTACAGTCTGAGCCCTGCAGGCAACATGTCCGAAAAGTTTCCGCTTGCCGTGTGTGCAAACCGTAATAAAATATGAACCGGGCTGACTGTAATCCCAATTTTTCAGTCTGTTCGGCTTTCGCTTCGGAAGCTCCATATAAAACCACTCAACAGTACATTTCAAAATAATTATAAACTCATAACCGATTTTTGTAAATAAAATGCGCACAAAAAACGGAGCCGCACCCGAAAGTGCGGCTCCGAACTTATCAACAAATTATCAGACTTCGAAAAATCGTGCAAGACAAGGCGCGGGGTTCTGCAAACAAAGGCGGCGTACTTTGTGTACGTAACTGCCGTTTGCAGGTTCCCGCAACGCAGTAAGCAAAATTGCTTTGCGATTTTGCGGTTGCGCGACTTTTTCGACAGTCTGAGAGCCGCACCCGAAAGTGCGGCTCCGAATCTCTTGATGTACTTACTGCTGGGGAGCAGATACGGGGCAAGTGTCCGCGCAAGCGCCGCAGTCTATGCAGACCTCGGGATCGATAACGAACTGACCGTCGCCCTCCGAAATAGCTCCTACGGGGCACTCAGCCTCGCAAGCGCCGCAGGAAATGCAATCTTCGCTGATATGATAAGCCATTTTTCTAACCTCCTTCATTGAACTTACTTTATTGTATCACATTATATACAAAAATCAAGTATAAATATCTCAAAGCAGCGCAAACTGATATGACACAAATTTTGTTATAAAATACTTTTAATGTCAAATCAGCCCTCTATATCCTTGAGTGCCTCAATCTCCGACTTGTCAACACGTATCTGAGTATCCTTGATTGTTCTGACCTCGCGGCGACCGAAAGAATGCGGAGCCGCCTCCGGGCAGCGGTCAAGCCTGACCTTGAGCACACCGGTGATGAGGTTGCTCTCAACAACCGTTCCCCTGCCCTCCGGGGTGTCGACTATCGCTCCCTGCTTGGGGGTAATTTTCAAGAGGTGTTCATATGTGTCCTGCTCATATTTGAGGCAGCACATCAGTCTGCCGCAGGTGCCGCTTATCTTGACGGGATTGAGTGAAAGCCCCTGCTCCTTTGCCATCTTTATCGACACGGGCTGAAACTCACCCAAAAATGTGCTGCAGCAGAACGGTCTGCCGCACATGCCCAAGCCGCCGAGCATCTTCGAGCCGTCACGCACGCCTATCTGGCGCAGCTCAATGCGGGTGCGGAACACCCTTGCCAAATCCTTGACAAGCTCACGGAAATCGACACGCACATCGGAGGTGTAATAGAACAGCACCTTGCTGCCGTCAAAGGCATATTCAACGCTGACGAGCTTCATCATATCAAGCCCGTGATCCTCTATCTTTTTGAGGCATATGTCAAACGCCTGCTGCTCCTTGACGCGGTTCTCGCTGACGACCTTCAAATCCTCCTGCGTTGCGCGGCGAACCACCTTTTTTAAGGGTTTTACTATCTGCGAATCGTCAAACTCACTGTTCTCGAGCGCTATCTCTCCGCATTCTATGCCGCGCACAGTCTCGACTATAACATAGTCTCCCTTTTCAAATTTATCATCGACGGGGTCGAAATAATATACCTTTCCGACCTCCCTGAATCTAACTCCGACTACCTGAGCCATTCATTTCATCCTTTCGGTTTATATCTTCCGTTATCTGCCGGATGCCCGACGCATATCTGCGCAAAGGCGGGTTATCAGCAGGTTGTAATTTTCGTTCCTGTCAAGAGAGCGGCCTATATCCCCCGCGCAAGCCATAAGATTCATCAGCGCCGCCGTTGTGAAAGACGATGAGAGCCTGTTCGCCTGAGCCGTATATTCCCCGGCATATTCGGCGCCGGACTTCACCACCACCGCCGCGCGGAAAATTTCCTCAAGCTCCGGCAATACCGCTCTGAGCAGCGCCTTATCTTTTTCAAAAACGGAGGTGGCGCTCATCAGTGAATATTCATTGGGCTCGGTCAGGGCATCTGCAAAAGCTTTTGCTGCCTGAGCCGCTTCCTCATCGGCGTGTCTGCCGCCGCTCTGCGAAAAAATTACACAGCGCGAAAGCACGGTTGGTAAAAATGCGTTTCTGTCCGGAGTGAGGAGCATAAAGCACACGGCTTCCGGCGGCTCCTCAAGAATTTTCAAAAGCGCGTTCTGCGCCTGAGCGGACATGTTGTGCGCGTTTTCGAGAATATAAACCTTTCTCGGAGCCTCGTTCGCAACCACATAGGCATCACTGCGTATTTCGCGCACCGTTTCAACCTTGAAGCTGTTCGGTGTCTCGCCGCCTGAAAACACCCTTATATCCGGATGGCAGCCAGCGCGGGCTTTCAGGCATCCGGGGCATTTGAGGCACGGCTTATCATCTGAGGTGCAAACAAGCGCGCAGGCGACCGCATCCGCCGTCTGCCTCAGACGCTCCGGATCCTCATCCTCAAAAACGCACGCATGGGGAAATCGCCCCGAGCGCACTGCGCTGCTCAGATTATCCTTGAGCACCTGCGATACTGAAAGCTCCTCAAAGCTCATTTATAATTTCCTCCGTGATGCGGCATAGCCGCTTAAAGCTTATAGAATTGATCAACATCCAGCACAAAAACCGTTGCGCCGCCGACTGTCACCTCAACGGGGACAGTCACAAAGCTCTCCGTCGCATAGGAAGGAGAAGGAGTCACAAACTGCGTGCGCTTTGAGCTGAACTCCCGGATTATGTCAATGAGCGTGTCAAGGCGCTCCTCCTCAACACCGATAAGCAGGGTAACATTTCCCGCTCGCAGGAATCCGCCGGAGGTGGACAGCTTTGTCGCGCTGAAGCCGGCATGTGTTATCTCGCTGAGAACCGCATGGCAGTCATCACTGTTTATTATCGCTATGACAAGTTTCATACAGGCCACCCTTTCTCATATGTTTTCCGCTTATATTATAATGTATTTCTTTTTATTTTACAACTTTTATATTCAAAATACCGTAGCTTAAAAGCTCACGCACCTCATTTTCTCCTACCAGCTCGCCGGGCATTACCACCGGGATTGCGGGTGGACACGGGCAGAAAACCTCCGCGGCAACTCTGCCGATGCTGTCTCTCACCGCCACGCGCTCATTGCAGGACATGACAGCCTCACGCGGAGGCATCACCCTCTGCGGCAATTCCGCACGGACATGTTCGGGAGTCAGATGGGATTTTGCTTCTCCGCAGATGTTTCCGAGCGCTTTCCGCAGAACGGAAAAGTCCTCCTGCGTATTCATCAGCGACGGTATAAGTATCACCTTGCCCTGACCGGCATATTCCGGCTCAACGCCGTTTCGGCGAAGAAGTTCACCGAATTCCGAACCTGCAAACCCGAGCGAAGACGCGTCAAAAGCAATTCTTGCAGGATCGCAGAAACCCCCGGGGAGCAGAAGTCCGAATTCGGAGCAGAGTTCTTTTATCCGCGAAACTCTGTCCGCCAGTTTTTGAACCTCACTTCTGCCGTTTTCGCCGAGCCATGCGCGGGCAAGATCAAGGGATATCATTATGGGATATGACGGGCTGGTCGAGCCGAAAATCGCCATTGCCTGACGCATATCGGGAACAAAACGGCTGTCGGCAACCTGGAGCCACGCACCGCCCGTCAGCACCGGCAGCGTCTTGTGCGCGGAATCCGCACTCATCGCCGCTCCGAGCGCCGTGGGTGAAATATCTTTTTCCAGAAACTTCAGGTGGGCACCGTGGGCGTTATCCACTATCAGCGGAACGCCGAACTCACCGGCAGCGGCAGCTATCCCCGCTACATCGCTCATCACTCCGAAATAGTCGGGAGAGGTTATATAAACCGCTTTGGCATCGGGATTCCCGCTCAGCGCCTGCCGCACCGCCCGCGGAGTTATCCTGCCGGAAAAGGCGTCGCCGGCACTGCCGTCCGGGAGCACCCACACCGGGTCTATCCCCAAGAGAGCCATGGCGTTTACGGCGCTGCGGTGTATCACCCTGCCGCAGACTATCTTTCCTCCGTGCGGGGCAACGGCTCTGAGCATCGCTTGTATGCAGAGTGTGCAGCCGCCCGCGCTCATAAAAGTGGCTTTTGTGCCGAACAGCTCAGCCGCCAGTCTCTCCGCCTCGGCTGTCGCCCCCTCGCCGTCAAAAAGACTGCCCGTGTCGGGAATCTCGGTTATATCAAGGCTCTGCATGATGCCGAACGCCGAGAGCGTGTCGGACGCGCCCTTGTGCGCGGGCATATGCATTGAGACCATATTCTTTTTGTTGTGCGCCGTCACCGCGTCATAGAGCGGAGTTTTCATGCCGTCACCACCGAAAAAAATATATCATTATTGTACCAACAAGACAGCATTTCGTCAAATGAATCTAAAGCGTAGATTGGAAATCCCCCAAAAAAAATAAAAACAGTACGTTCTTTCGGATATCGTCTGCCGTTACGCCGAAAAATATGATATAAAATGAAGATGCGGGAGAGGGCGATGACCTCTCCCGCGCTGTTATCCGAAATATTTGAACGCCAGCATCACAACGCCGAGCACCACAAGAACAACGCCGGTCACGCGGTTGAGTGTCTTCGGAGGAGCCTTGTTGGCAAATTTGGAGGCTATCTGCGCACCGAGCAGGGTGAACACCACGCACAGGACAAAAGCCTTCCAGTCCGGGAAGCCGCCTATGGCGATATGGCTGACCGCACCCGTGAGCGCCGTGAACGCCATGATAAAAACGCTTGTTCCGACCGCCACCTTCAGGTCATAGCCGAGCACGGAGACAAGAACCATAAGCATCATCATACCGCCGCCCGCGCCCATAATTCCGCAGATAAGTCCGATGAACACGCCGAACACCAGCGCAAGAACTATCTTCTGCGTGTTTGTGCGCTCAAGATTACGCTTGCTCGCACCCATGACGGGCTTGATAATAAACTTCACGCCCAGCAGCACCGTCATATATATTGATGCGCTTCCCATAGTGCTCTGCGGGAGAAAGCTTGCGATATAGCTGCCCACAAGGGTGAACACCATTGTGGATATCATCATGTATATTCCGCTTTTCAAATCTATGTTGCCGTGCTTTTTATAGTTGTAAGCTGACAGGGCGGAGGCCAGCACATCCGATGCCAGGGATATGCCGACCGCTTCATAAGCTTCAAATCCGAGCAGGGATATGAGCATGGGGCTTATCACTGCCGCGGCCGAAAGACCCGCAAGCCCGGTCGCCACTCCGGCACCCAGTCCCGCTATCATACTGACCAAGAAAACTTTAAGAAATTCCATACAATCGCTCCAAAAAATTATCCTATAACCTCAACCTGTATACCTCTCAAAATATCAAGGGTCTCAGCGTTGAGCTTTTTGTCAAACGAATCGGTGAGTGATGAGTTGACCGAAACTTTCGCTTGAGGCAGAGCGGTCTTCGCGAGCACCGCATTTGACAGCACACAGATATTTGACACAAGACCCGCCAGCTCCACCTCGTCATATTCTCCGGCTCTGAGATACTCCGCCAGCTCCCATGAACCGAAAGCGGGCTTTTCAAATATTCTGTCACCCTCACGCACGCTCTTTGCCGTCTCACCGTAGAGCGAGTGACCCTCGGTGCCCTTTAAGCAGTGGACAACAGGCAGATGTCTGCCCTCCTGAGTGTTGAGATAGTCAGACGCATGCGTGTCGAGCGTGAACGCCACCTCGTCCCCGGCCGCCCTGTATTCGGCGATGCGGCGGCAGATTCCGGCATCAAGTTTTTCAGCGCCCTCAAAACCCAGTGAGCCGCTGACAAAATCGTTCTGATAATCTATGACGATAAGTATTTTTTTCATCCCGTCTATCCTTTCAGCGTCCCGGAATTACAGGACATACATAATTATACAGAAGAAATGTGCGAGACTTCCGAGAATGACAAAAATGTGAAACACCGAGTGCATATAGCGGTGTTTTTTGCCGATACCGTAGAGCACGGCTCCGACCGTATACAATACTCCGCCTGCAACAAGCAGAATGAAACCGACAAGCCCGAGCGCACGGTAGGTAGGTACGACCGCAAGAATAATACACCAGCCCATACCAATATAGCAAATCATTGAAAAGACCTTGAATTTTTTCAGATCAATAGCCGTGAGCGTTATGGCGAGAGCCGCCATAGCCCAGATAACGCCGAACACCGTCCAACCGAGAGCCTTGCTCTGCTTTGTCAGCGCGCAGACGGCAATGGGCGTATATGTCCCGGCGATGAGAAAATATATTGTGCAGTGATCGAGCACCTGCATGACCTTTTTCGCCATGACGTTCGTCAGTCCGTGGTATACGCTCGACATTGTATAAAGCATTATCATCGATATTCCGTAAACTATCGAAGTGAGAACTCCCGAAATACTTGAGTGAATCGCCGCCACGGCGACACATGCGATGAGAATGACCACCGCCAGACCTCCGCCGACAATGTGAGTCACCATGTTGAAGATTTCTTCGCCTCGGGTATAGTCCGGAAGTTGTCTGTCCTTAAGCTTTGTTCTTGACATTTCCTGCCTCCCGAAAAAAAATAATTATCCAATCTAATTGGAGTTTAGGTAACCACTGATTAAATCGGTGCGCAGTTATCAGCGAGATAGTTTTTTGTCAGGAATGTCAAAAAACGCAGGCAATACTTTGTGTATTAACGAGTATTTTTGACGCCCCTGACGGAAAAAATAGCCGCTGAGAAGCGTGCGATCCGATTTAATCAGTGGTTACTTGGTACATTATAGCACTCGCATCGTCAAAAGGCAATGTTCGGACAGCCCCGCAAATCTTAATTTTCTGTGAACCATATTCGTCTCTGAAAGCAAAATCCGCACGCCATCCGTGATGATGCCGTGCGGAGCGAGATATATTTATCCGAGCAGCTCTTTGAGAATCTTTGCCACTTCCTGTGCGGGGGCCTGACCTCTGAGCGCTCTCATACTCTGACCTATCAGATACTGGAATGCCTGGGTTTTGCCGCTGCGATACTCGTTGACGCTTTTCTCATTCTCGCCTATAACCGTCTCTATGGTCGAGCGTATCGCTCCCGTGTCGGTCACAAGACCGAGGCCGTTGTCCGCGACATACTTTTCAGGATCCACATTCTCCTCAAAGACCTTTGCAAACACCTTTTTCGCGGTGCCCCGGTTTATCTTGCCCTTTTCAAGCATCACAATTATCTTGCCCAGAGAATCGGGGTCAAAATTCATATCCTCGGGCTGTTTTTTGCTGTCATTGAGCAGCTTTAACAGATCGACCATTATCCAGTTCGCGGCGTCCTTCGGGCTGCCGCATATTTCACAGGTGCGTTCGAACAGTCTCGCGAGATACACTGAGCCTGTGATAATCCCTGTGTCATATTCCGGAAGTCCCAGCTCCGTCATATAGCGGTGCTTCTTATCCTCGGGAAGCTCAGGCATAGAGGCGCGGGTGCACTCTATCTGCTCATCGCTTATCTCCACGGGCGGAAGATCGGGTTCAGGGAAATACTTGTAGTCCTGCGCATCCTCCTTGGAGCGCATGGCATAGCTGTGACCCTTGTTGTCATCCCACCGGCGGGTCTCCTGAACGACCTTTTTGCCCTCTTCAAGCAGTTCTATCTGGCGCTCGCTCTCGCTCTTTATGGCTCGGGCTATCGCCTTGAAGGAGTTCATATTTTTCATCTCGGTGCGCACTCCGAACTCGGCTGAACCGACAAGGCGCACGGAGAGATTTATATCCGCACGCAGAGAGCCCTCCTGCATCTTGCAGTCTGACACTCCCGTATACTGGAGCAGTGCGCGCAGTTTTTCAAGATATTCAACCGCCTCCTCGGCGCTTCTGATATCCGGCTCACTCACTATCTCAAGCAGCGGCACACCGCAGCGGTTATAGTCCACAAGTGTGGAATCCTCCCACGGGTCATGCACCAGCTTGCCCGCGTCCTCCTCCATGTGAATTTCCTTGATGTGTATTTTCTTGCGGCTCTCGCCTTCTCCTATCTCGACAAAGCCGTTTTGGCATATCGGCAGATAGAGCTGCGATATCTGATAAGCCTTGGGAAGGTCGGGATAAAAATAGTTTTTGCGGTCAAATTTGTTGCAGCGGGTTATCTCGCAGTTAGTTGCAAGCCCCGCTCGCACTGCGAAATCCACGACCGCGCGGTTGAGCACCGGCAGTGTGCCCGGCATACCGGAGCACACCTCGCAGACATGGGTATTCGGCTCGCCGCCGAACCGGGTTGTGCAGGAACAGAAAATTTTTGTCTTGGTCGCAAGCTCGGTGTGAACTTCAAGACCGATAACAACTTCATAGTTCATTATTTTTCCCCTCCCGCTGTTTTCGCATATGCGCGGTTTATCTGCTGGAGACTGTGAGCCGCGCCCATCAGCCCCTCCTCGCCGAACGGGCGACCTATGAGCTGAAGCCCTATCGGCATACCGTCCGTGTCAAAGCCGCACGGCACCGATACTGCGGGCAGACCCGCGAGATTTATCATAACCGTATATATGTCTCCCAGATACATTTTGAGCGGATCGGACAGGTTCTCGTGCAGTCTGAGAGCCGTAGTCGGATAGACAGGTCCGAGTATAAAATCATATTTTTCAAACGCATCAAAGAATGCGCTCTGAATCAGCTTTTTAGCCTGAAGCGCCTTCTTGTAATAAGCGTCGTAATAGCCGGAGCTTAAAACGAAGTTGCCGAGCATTATGCGGCGTTTGACTTCCATTCCGAAGCCCTCGGAGCGACTTTTGACATATGTGTCAAGCAGATCCTCGGCGTTTCGGGAACGGTATCCGTATTTTATTCCGTCATAGCGTGAGAGGTTTGAGCACGCCTCCGCACAGGCTATTATATAGTAAGTAGGTATGGCGTATTTTGAAATCGGCATATCAAATTCCTCGGTATCAGCGCCGAGACTTTCAAGCTCCCGAGCCGCCGAGAGCACCGCCTCTTTTGTGTCCGGCTGAAGTCCTTCACCGAAAAACTCTTTCGGTATGCCTATCTTTTTGCCCTTGAGTGAATAGTCCTTTACCTTTTCAAGGCAGACAGGTTCCGAATCCATTGAGGTCGAGTCTCGTTCGTCTCGTCCGCTTATGATACTCATG
>SAMEA3663263__coassemble_69_pt1 | contig 39167 bp, 38 predicted proteins | sample SAMEA3663263__metabat2_low_PE_013 | metagenome-assembled genome bin SAMEA3663263 (sample SAMEA3663263) | pig gut metagenome | biome: pig gut; feature: pig-associated habitat; material: faeces | place: China | collected 2013 | reverse complement strand
ATAAGTGACAATTTTTTCAAAAATTTTTGCTGTTAAGCGTCATAAAGAAATGTTGGCACTTGAGATTTTACGGTGAAAATAATATAATAGTTAAAATGATTAAAATAAATTTTTTAAGAGGCAGCAGATGAGAATTCTTTTTCAGGGCGATTCAATAACCGACGGCAACCGCTATAAGGATGAGGAGCATCGCTGGGATCTCAACCATCAGATCGGTCACAGCTATGCGTTTATCGTCAGCGGTTTGATGGGGCTTGAATATGCGAGGATGAATATGGAGTTTGTCAACCGCGGGATTTCCGGCAATACTTCACGCGATTTGCTGCGGCGCTGGCAGCAGGATGCGACAGAGATTAATCCTGATATCCTGAGCGTTCTTGTCGGGATAAACGACTGCTGCTCGGAGGGTGAAAATCACGTTGAACCCTGCGAATACGAAACTAACCTTTTGCGGATGCTGGCACAGTCATTTGAGAGAAACACGAGGTTGCGTGTCTTTCTGCTTGAACCGTTTTTTCTGCCGACCAAAGGCGTTTATGAGCGGGACAGCGGCCTGTGGCGTGAAAGGCTTTCGGAATATTCCGGAGTATGCCGAAAAATTGCGCTTGCTGACAGTAGGATACATTTTATCCCGCTGCAGAATGTTTTTGACACCGCCTGCGAACAGCGCGAGTGCGCTTATTGGATATGGGACGGCGTGCATCCGACTGAGAGCGGCCATGCGCTGATTGCGCGGGAATGGATAAAAGCTTTTGAAAAGGACTTTGCCGAAATATTGCGGAACAAATAAAAATATGCGCCATGGGCGTTTTACGGAGAAAACTATGATTTCAAAAAAACTTGAACACATACTTCAGCGGGTGCAGAAGCCCGGCAGATATACCGGAGGCGAGCTCAACAGCGTTATAAAGGACAAGTCCGAAGTTGAGCTGCGATATGCCTTCTGCTTTCCCGATACCTATGAGATAGGCTCATCGCATCTTGGAATGAAAATACTTTATTCGCTCGTCAACGCTCGTGAGGATGCGTGGTGTGAGCGGGTTTTTGCGCCGTGGACGGATATGGAACAGCTCATGCGTGAAAACGGCGTTGAGCTGTATGCCCTCGAGAGCGGCGACTCGATAAAGAACTTTGATATAATCGGCTTCACACTTCAGTATGAGCTGTCTTACAGCAATGTCCTTAACATGCTCGACCTTGCGGGGGTGCCGCTTCGCTCCGCAGACAGGAAAGAGCTGACCCCGCTTGTTATTGCGGGCGGACCGTGCGTGTGCAACGCCGAGCCGATGGCGGATTTCCTTGATATCACGTTGCCGGGTGAGGGTGAGGAGGTCACGAACGAGCTGCTCGACCTTCTGAAGGAGCACAAGCGCCTCGGCTCCGATAAACAGACCTTTCTGCGTGCGGCGGCGAAGATTCCCGGCGTGTATGTGCCGTCACTCTATGATGTCAGCTATAACGATGACGGGACTGTGAAAGCGGTCACGGCGAGGGACGGAGCGCCCGAAAAGGTGCGCAAGCGTATTGTCTCCGATCTCGATGCAATGTTTGCGCCGGATAATTTTGTCGTGCCCAATACGGAGGCGGTTTTTGACAGGACTACCGTTGAGGTTTTCAGAGGCTGCATAAGAGGCTGCCGCTTCTGCCAGGCGGGCTTTCTCTATCGCCCGATAAGGGAAAAATCCCCGCAGGAGGTGGAGCGCCAGTGCCGAGCTATCTGCGGCAGCAGCGGTTACGATGAGATTTCACTGTGCTCACTGTCAATAAGCGATTACAGAGGTCTGGAGGAGCTTGTGAAAAGCATGCTCCCATGGGCGATTGATGAGAAGATAAACGTGTCATTGCCCTCGCTTCGGGCTGATAACTTCCCGCAGGAGTTGATTGAAAAACTGAACAGCGTGCGCCGCAGCGGACTGACCTTTGCGCCGGAAGCGGGAACGCAGCGTCTGCGTGATGTTATAAACAAGAATATAACCGAGGATGAGGTTCTCACTGCGTCAAGGCGCGCTTTCTCCGGCGGATGGACGGCGGTGAAGCTCTATTTTATGCTCGGACTGCCGACAGAGACTGACGAGGATATAAAGGGCATCAACGTCCTGGCTCAAAAGGTTGTTGATGAGTATTATAAAAATCCCGAAAAGCCCAAGGGCAAGAGCGTGAGCGTGTCGGTGAGCGCGTCACCGTTCGTGCCCAAGCCGTTCACGCCGTTCCAGTGGGAGCCGCAGGCGACCCGTGAGGAGATAAGAGCGAAGCAGAATGTGCTTTATGAGAGCAAGACCACACGCAAGGTCAGCATCAGCAGCACGCCTCCCGAATCGAGCTTTCTCGAGGGTGTTTTCGCCAGAGGGGACAGAAAACTGTCTCAGGTCATCGAGCTTGCGTGGCGCAGCGGCTGCAAGATGGACGGCTGGAACGAGCATTTCAAGTTTGACGTTTGGATGCAGGCTTTTGAAAAATGCTCGATAGACCCGGCTTTCTACGCCAACCGCCGCAGAGAATATGATGAGATTCTGCCGTGGGATCATATGGACTACGGTATACCCAAAGCGTTTTTTGTCCGTGAGAGCAAAAGAGCGAAAGAGGGCAGAACGACCGCTAACTGCCGCGAGAAGTGCGCGGGATGCGGGTGCGACAGACTCAACGGAGGTGTGTGCAATGAAAAATGTAAGACTGTGGTATAAAAAGCAGGGCACCGCAAAATATGCCTCACATCTTGATCTTGTACGCTGCTTTTCAAGGGCTGTGCGCAGAGCCGGGATACCGATATGGTATACGGAGGGCTTCAATCCCAAACCTTATATGACCTTTGCGCTGCCGCTCTCGCTCGGTCAGCAGGGGCTGCGTGAGCCGCTGGATATAAGGATTGTTGACGAGATTTCGCCCGATGATATAGCGGAGCGCCTCAACGACGCTTTGCCCGAGGGGCTGTCGATAGTCGGCACGGGTGAGCCGGTCATGGAGCCGAAAGAGATAGCCTTTGCGCTGTATAGCGTGGAGCTTGAGTTTTCGTCTGAGGATGAAGCGGCACATTTCGCCGGTGAAGCTGAAAAAATAATTTCCGGCGGGGAGTTGAATGCTCAGAAAAAGAGCAAAAAAGGCATAAAAACAGTCAATCTCTGTGAGATGATAGAGGCCTTTTCGGTGTCGCAAAATGCGGACATATGCAAAATCAGTATGACCGTTGCGGCGGGAAATACTCTTAACCTCAACGCCGAATTGCTTATCGATACTCTTGAAGCCGCCGCGGGCAATGAGGACTATGTGCGCAGTATAGTGCGTGAAAAGCTTCTGACAAAGGATATGACAGAGTTTTGTTGAACCGATATAATTACCGAATTTAATATAACGTAAATAAAGAGATAGAAATCTTGAGGACTTTTTTGAAAAAAATAAAAATAAAGATTTGGATAGAACTGTTATATAGGCGTACAAGGTGGTTTATAGCAGAAAATAATAAAAATTTCCCCAATTACCTCTTGCATTGCAGGAAAGTATGTGCTAAAATACTTTAGCATTTGTTATCCGTCACGATGCCTTCGGCGACGGGGTTTAATGCAGAAGCGGCTCAGCCGCATACATTAAAGCGGGCGGTCCTCTTTCATTGATTTGTTATGAACGTCTGAAAATATACGGAGGAAAAAAGAATGGATGCACTCAAGCTTATTGCGCAGGATTCCCTGAAAACAGGTGAGGAAATCCCGCAGATCAAAATCGGTGATACCGTTAAGGTGTCGGTCAAAATCCGTGAGGGAGACAGAGAAAGAATTCAGGCTTTCGAGGGAACTGTTATTGCCCGCAGAGGTTCAGGCGTTTCAGAGACCTTCACAGTCCGCAGAATTTCTTACGGTGTCGGAGTTGAAAGGGTTTTCCCGGTTCACTCTCCCAATGTTGCCAAGGTCGAGCTGGTTCGCAGCGGTAAGGTACGCAGAAGCAAGCTCTATTACCTGAGAGACAGAGTCGGTAAGGCTGCAAGGGTAAAGGGTCAGGTAAAATAAGTTCGGCGAATGAGGGGTGTAACAGTTCTTGTTACACCTTTTTTCACATAATCGGGGTAACACGGTATGCGCAGAGAGGAAGAGTTTTGGTACAGGTTTGAATATGAAACCTCAGGGCAGGCGGACAGCGGTGTCGGCCGTGCCTGGTCTGTTGCATACGATTTTGTGGATTCAGTCAAGCTCGCTGTTGTGCTGCTGATGCTTGTGTTTTCGTTTCTGCTCAGACCTGTCTGTGTGCAGGGCTCCTCGATGCTCCCGACCCTCAGCAACGGCGACTGGGTGGCGTCTTTCTGCTGCCACGGCAGCATTGAAAGGGGCGACATTGTCATTATCACTCAACCCGAGGAGGGGAGCAGAGCGCTTGTCAAGCGTGTAATTGCCGTCGGCGGGGACAGGGTGGATATCGATTTTTCATCTGGCGAGGTCTATGTCAACGGGCAGATGCTCGACGAGCCTTATATCAACTCAAAAACATATTTGCGCTATGATGTAACATTCCCGATTGACGTTCCGGAGGGCTGCCTTTTTGTGATGGGCGATAACCGCAACGACTCAAAGGACTCCCGGTCGAGCGAAATCGGTCTGATTGATGAGAGATACATACTCGGAGAAGTGAAATTCAGATTTTTCCCCCTCGGCCGGTTTAAAATCAACTGACCGCAGCAAACTGTTAAGGAGGCCGGCTATTCATGGAAAATGATAATACGAATGTGACTCAGAAAAAGCAGACGAGCAGGTTTGTTTATAATATGTATGACTTTGTGTCTGTAATCGTCTCGGCAGTGGTGGTCATATTTTTGGTGTTCACCTTTGTCACCCGTGTGCTGGTGGTCTCGGGCGATTCGATGCTTCCGACCCTGCAGAACAAAAACAGCCTGGCGATAAGCTCAATGCAGCACAAGTTCAGCTATGGGGATATCGTTATCATAACCCAGCCCAACGCGCTTCACAAAACACTTATCAAGCGCGTTATAGCCGTTGGCGGTCAGACGGTTGATATCGATGAGGAAGCGGGTATCGTCTATGTTGACGGCGAGCCGCTCAGGGAGGAATATACTCTTGAGCCCACGTATATCAAGGGCGATATGGAGTTTCCGATTCATGTGCCGGAGGGATATGTCTTTGTAATGGGCGACAACCGCAATGACTCGACAGACAGCCGCATGAAGGTTGTCGGGCTTATTGACGAGCGTTATATCATGGGCAAGGTGCTCGTGAGATTATCTCCGTTCGGGCAGTGGAAGGTTGACTGACAAAGAACAGGGCTTCTCAAATTCTGATATTTTATTGACAAGTTCACCGGCTCAGACTTTGAGCCGGTTTTGCTTTTTAATAGAGGAAATGCGAATTATCGGTGCGTTAACACGAAAACCGGCGATAACTTGATTTTTTATGCCGTTACAAGTATAATCATAATATCAAAACAAACGAAAGGGGCGAGAGCTGTGGAGGATGGGAAACTTAACGTGCAGTGGTTTCCGGGTCACATGGCAAAGACCCGCAGGCAGATAAAGGAGAGCCTTCCGCTTGTCGATGCGGTGGTCGAGATAGCGGACGCCCGCGTGCCGCAGAGCAGCCGCAATCCGGAGCTCGGCGAGCTGATAGGCGACAAGCCGCTGATATTGATCCTCAACAAATGCGACCTTGCCGATGAGAACGCGACCCGCAGAAAAATATCGGAGCTCGGCAGACAGGGTATTGCCGCGATAGCGGTGGACTGCCGTTCGGGCAGAGGTCTGAACGCTTTTGCACCGACTGTCAAAAAGGTTCTCAAAGAAAAAATCGAGGCAAATGTCAAAAAAGGCATGGCAGGCAAGCCACTGCGCCTCATGGTTGTCGGAATACCGAACACGGGAAAATCCTCGTTCATCAACCGCATGGCGGGCAAAAACAAAGCGAAGGTTGCCGACAAACCCGGCGTGACAAGGCAGAACCAGTGGTTCAATATCGGCAGCGGCATCGAGCTGCTTGACACCCCCGGCGTTCTCTGGCCGAAATTTGACGACCCGGATGTGGGGCTCCGCTTGGCGTTCATAGGCTCGGTCAAGGATACCATACTTGACATAGAGCTTATCGCCGCGCGGTTTCTGACCGTGATGAACGAGAACTATCCCGACAGGCTCAAAGAGCGCTATAAGCTGGAGTTCCCCGCTGACTGTGAGGAGTTTGAGCGCCTTGAGATGCTCGCGAAAAAGCGGGGCATGCTTATAAGCGGCGGCGAGCCGGATACCGAACGCGCGGCAGTTATGCTGCTCGATGAGTACCGTGCGGGAAAGCTCGGACGCATAACTCTTGAGTAACCCCCGATTTTTCAGTTGAAACGGACTGACGTGTCTAAAGGAGAGATTGTTTATTATGAAAAAAAGCAACCGACTTTTTTTAAGCCTTGCCGCGGTTTTGATGTCGGCTATGATGCTCACTTCCTGCTCCGTCAAAAAAGCGGTTCCCGCCGACGGAGACGCGGATATGACCTCAGCCGAGACCACCGAACAGGCGAAAGCTCCGACGAGCGTTGATATCCTCGCCGTAGGTGACAATCTGATTCACGGCGTAATATATAAACAGGCACATGCACGCGCGACCGACGGCGGATACGATTTTTCGTATGCCTATGAGAATATAGCCGATACAATTGCGGCGGCCGATATCAGCATTATAAATCAGGAGACAATAATCGATCCCGACAAGGAGCCGTCCACTTATCCGTGCTTCAACTCGCCGCCTGAGCTGGGCGATGAGATGGTGAAAATCGGCTTTGACGTTTTCAACCTTGCAAACAACCATTCCCTTGATAAGGGCGAGAGCGGGCTGCGTTCCGCCATTAAATACTGGGATTCAAAGAATGTTGTCCACTGCGGTGCATATCTTGACGCGGAGGACTATAAGACCATACCGACCAACACAGTCAATGATATCAAGTTTGCCTATGTCGGGCTTACAGAGCCAACCAACGGTCTGAGCCTCCCTGAGGGTACGGAAACGATACTGATGCTCGGAGCCGACGAACAGCGCATACAGGAGCGTGTGCAGGCGGCGGCAGAGATAAGCGATATGGTTATAGTCAACATCCACTGGGGTGAGGAGTATACACACACCCCGACCGACAGACAGAAAGAGCTTGCGCAAAAGCTCGCCGACTGGGGTGCGGATATCATAGTCGGAACGCATCCCCATGTTATACAGCCGGTTGAATATGTCAAGTCTGCGGACGGCAGGGATGTGCTTGTTATATATTCGCTCGGCAACTTTATCTCAGCTCAGGACAGAGGACCGAGGATGCTCGGCGGCATGATGCATATAACCGTCACGAAGGATTATCAGACTGAGAAAACAACCGTCACAAAGGCGTATTTCACCGGAGTTGTGACCCACTACGACTCGGGCTTTTCAAACGTCAGAGTGTATAATCTTTCCGACTATACCGATGAGCTTGCCTCACGCCACGGAGTGCGCTCAACAACACCGTCCTTCGGGCTTGATTATCTCAACTCGCTTTTGAGGGAAGTCATAGACGAAAAATTTCTGGAGGCGTGAGCCGTATGGAGCAGGAGACGGACAGATACTATTATGAGAGAACAGCCGCGGAGCATGGTTTTACCGTGGTATGCGGGATAGATGAGGCGGGCAGAGGACCTCTTGCGGGTCCCGTGTTTGCGGCGGCGGTTATACTGCCGCAGAGCGTTGTTATAGACGGACTTGACGACTCAAAAAAGCTGAGCGAAAAAAAGCGTGATATGCTCTTTGAGGAGATAAAGGCGCGTGCGGTCTACGCAGTGGCAAGCGCCTCTGAGAGTGAGATAGATGAGATTAATATTCTCAACGCAACATTTCTCGCGATGCGCAGGGCATTTGACGCCCTGCCGCAGCGTCCGCAGGCGGCGTTTGTGGACGGCAACAGACTTCCGAAACTTCCCGTTCCCGCCAAGGCGATAGTCAAAGGCGATTCGCTGAGCGCCTCAATAGCCGCCGCGTCCATAATGGCAAAGGTGAGCCGTGACCGCTATATGCTGGAGCTTGACAAAAAATATCCGGAATATTGCTTTGCAAAGCATAAGGGCTACGGAACGAAGCTCCACTATGAAAAAATAAGGGAATATGGAATATCCGAGGTTCACAGAAGGACTTTCCTCAAAAAACTTCCGGAGGATTGGTGAAATGCTCAAAGAAAGCGAGAAACCCGGACTTTGGGGCGAGATATATGCGGCACGGGCGCTCAGAGAGAGCGGATATGAGATCTATTCGGCAAACTACCGCTGCCGCTTCGGGGAGATAGACATAATAGCGGCGGATGAGAATTACATAGCCTTTGTCGAAGTCAAAACACGTTCTGCCGGTGCGATTGCGTCTGCCGGTGAGTCTGTGGACTCGGCAAAGCAGGAGCGGCTTGTCAAAACCGCTGCGCTCTATCTTCAGAACAATCCGGTTGAGCTTCAGCCGAGGTTCGATGTCGTTGAGGTGTATCTCAACGGGGAGCACAAGCCGGAGCGGATAAACCATATCAAAAACGCGTTTGACAGCAGTATGTAACGGAGAAGCGAAATATGTGGTTTTTTGAAAACGACAAAACAAAACCCGTGATAACAGCGCAGGAACACATCAAAAGCGGTCACATAACTCCTGAGGGTGGAGAAAATATATAACAAATTTTCTGCTTATGACCTTTGAGCGCGGATTATCCGCACGCAAAGGTCATATACTTTACCCGACTGATTTTTAGGAGGGTTTGCATGAACTTTTTTGACCTGCACTGCGATACGCTGACCGAATGTATGCGTAATGGTGAAAACCTTTACAGCAACAATCTGCACGTCTCTGTCGAGAGAGGCGGGAATTTTGAAAAATGGTGTCAGGTGTTCGCGGTGTTTTTGCCGGATACACTCAGTGAGACCGAGGCAGCGGAGTATTTTGACAGTGTGCTTTCCTTTTTCAAGGATGAAATCGGAAAAAATTCCGAAAAAATATCCCTTTGCACAGATGCCGAAAGACTGCGCCTCTGCTGTGAGTCGGGGCGGTGCGGAGCCATTCTCGCTATGGAAAATTCAAAGGCGGTAACCTCCGTTGAGAAGCTCTCGCAGCTTTACGAAAAAGGGTTGAGAATCCTGACCTTGACGTGGAACGGAGCCAATGTGGCGGGCGGGGGAGTGAGCAGCGGCGGCGGACTGACCGAGTGGGGCTGTGAGCTTGTCAGGGCTGCTCAGTTCCTCGGAATTGTCATTGACGCGTCACACCTGAGCGATGCCGCATTCTGGGACTTAACCCGGGTATCTCACGCCCCGTTCATAGCCAGCCATTCGGACTCTCGCTCTGTGTTCAGGCATCCTCGCTCGCTCAGCGATGAGCAGATAAGGTATCTCGTTGACACGGGCGGGCTTGTCGGACTTAACTTTTACCGTGAGTTCCTCGGTAAAGGCGGAGACCTTGACAGCCTCTTGAGCCACGCCCGGCATATGCTTTCACTCGGAGCGGAGAATATACTCTGCATCGGCTCGGATTTTGACGGCTGCATGATGAATCCATCGCTTTCCGGCGTGGAAAAGCTGCCGGAAATACGGGAATATTTCGAGCAAAACGGTGTTTCCTCCAAACTCTGCGACAAGATATTTTTTGAAAACGCCTTCAACTTTTTTGAAAATGTTTTACAACGGCACTCCGATATGTTATAATCTAATGTAATTATTATCTTATAAAGGAAGATTTTTATGCGCTACACAAGTACAAGGGACAAAAACGTCAGTGTTGAATCCGCACAGGCAATCGCCGCGGGAATATCCTCGGACGGCGGTCTGTTCGTTCCGGTTGAGATACCGAAACTCACTCTTGACGAAATAACCGCCATGGCGGAGCTCGGATATATCGGGCGTGCTCAGCGCATACTCTCAATGTATCTGACTGATTTTACGGCTGACGAGCTCTCGCAGTGCGTCAGCGGTGCTTACGGAGACGGCAAATTTTCCTCCGATGAGATAGCTCCGCTTCATGAGCTTTGCGAGGGCGAGGAGATACTTGAGCTGTGGAGAGGACCGACATGCGCATTCAAGGATATGGCGCTCCAGCTTCTTCCGAGACTTATGACAGTCGCCGTCGGAAAAACCGCGGGAAAGCGGGAGACGGTTATTCTCGTCGCCACCTCCGGCGATACGGGCAAGGCCGCGCTTGAGGGCTTCAAGGATGTTGAGGGAACACGTATTCTCGTGTTCTATCCTGTGGACGGAGTCAGCCCCATGCAGAAGCTTCAGATGACAACGCAGGAGGGTGGCAATGTAGCAGTTTGCGCCATAGAGGGCAATTTCGATGATGCGCAGACGGGAGTTAAAACGATTTTTACGGACAGGGCTGTCGGCGAAAAACTTCGTGAAAACGGTATGGCGTTCTCGTCCGCAAATTCCATAAACTGGGGACGTCTTGTGCCGCAGATAGTGTATTATTTTTCCGCCTACTGCGACATGCTCAAAAAGGGCAGAATAAATGCGGGGGACAAAATAAACATTGTCGTCCCCACCGGCAACTTCGGCAACATTCTTGCGGCTTATTATGCCTGTGAGATGGGTCTGCCCGTCAACAAGCTCATCTGCGCCTCCAACAAAAACCGCGTGCTGACCGACTTTTTTGAGACGGGCGTATACGATATAAACCGCGACTTTTACACCACCTCGTCACCGTCTATGGATATCTTGATTTCGAGCAACCTTGAGCGGCTTTTGTTCATTGCGGGCGGATGCTCGGACGCTTCCGTGCGCTCGGCGATGGCGGATCTGAAACGGGACGGAAAATATGAAATTCCTGCGCCGGTTATGCAAAAAATAAGCGCGATGTTCGCCTCGGGCTGCTGTGACGATGAGGGAACAAAGCGCACTATAAAAGAAACATTTGAAAAATACGGCTACTTGTGTGACACGCACACGGCGGTAGCGGTCAATGTATATGAGCAGTACCGCGAGAAGAGCGGCGACAGCACGCCGACCGTCATAGCCTCGACGGCAAACCCGTTCAAGTTCAGCGCGAGTGTGCTGGAGGCGGTGAGACCCGGAGCGGCTCGGAACCTTGATGAGTTTTCAATGGTGGAGGAGCTTGCGAGGTTGACCGGAGCATGCTGCCCCGCACAGCTTGCGAATCTTCGCGGCAAGCCGGTGAGGTTCACAGGTGTCTGCAACAGGGACAGCATGGAGAAGGCGGTCTTTAACCTTCTCGGAATCTGATTCGGGTCACGGGGATTTCCCCGTGTTCATCATTCAGCAGCCGCAGTGCTTCTTGTTCTCGTCGAGCTGGAAGGTGGCGCACAGTGTTTCGCGGCAGTTGCAGGCGTTGGTGTCGCCTATTTCAATCTGACCGGCGGTGCATTTGTAATCGTCGGCGTGGTAGATGCAGTTGCTGGCGTTGCAGTGAATTCCGTTGATTGCCTTATCCATTTTTATTTACCTCCGGAAATATTTTGCGGGCTTCATACCCACAGGCTTATTTTGTCCGCATATCCGCAGAATATTATGCTTAAATCACAACCGTACAGGAGAGACACATGTCACTTTTTGCCATAGCCGATACTCATCTTTCGCTTTCAGCGGACAAGCCGATGGATATTTTCGAGGGCTGGTCCGACTATCAGTCACGGCTTGAAAAGAATTGGCGCGCAGTTGTTGCGGACGGAGACACGGTGGTTATTCCCGGCGATGTCTCATGGGCTATGGGGATAGAGAAGGCTGCGGCGGACTTCGCGTTTCTCAACGGGCTTCCGGGCAGAAAGATAATAATGAAAGGCAACCACGATTATTGGTGGACTACCATGCGCAAGATGGAAAAGTTTCTGAGCGAAAACGGCTTTGATACGATTTCAATTCTTCACAACAACGCTTACAGGGTCGGGGACATAGCCGTCTGCGGCACCAGAGGCTGGTTCTTTGATGCCGAGCAGGATGCCGACAAAAAGGTTCTGCTGCGTGAGGCGGGGAGACTGAGAACCTCGGTTGAGGCGGCACTGGTGCTCGGCGGCGAGCCGGTCGTTTTTCTGCACTATCCTCCGGTCAGCAGCACGCAGGTGTGCGCTGAGATATATAATGTTTTGAAAGATTACGGCATAAGGCGGTGCTACTACGGGCATCTTCATTCCTATGCCACACGAACCGCTTTCATCGGCGAGCGTGACGGTATCAAGTTTTCGCTCATTTCCGGAGATTATCTGGAGTTTGTGCCGAAGCTTGTCACTCTCTGAAGAGCGGCGTTAAACCGTAGAAGTGTTAACTTTCAGCTTTGAATTTTCAAATTTCAACTCGGTTATAGCGCTTGTGATGAAAAAAATCGGCAATCAGACGTAAAATTCGTCAGAAAAATGAAAAAATAATGTAGAAATTTTCACATATATTTGATATAATCTCATAGTTACTGTGCATAATGGGAGGAAAAACGAATGAGTTTAAAATCAGCAAACAAAACAGACACCAATGTCTACACACTGGAAATCGAGATTGACCCCAAGTCTTTCAGGGATGCGATTGTCAAGTCCTATAACAAGGCTAAGAACAAAATAGTCATCCACGGCTTCCGCAAGGGCAAGGCGCCCCTCGCTATAATTGAAAAGGTATACGGCAAGGACGTTTTCTATGAGGACGCTCTTGAGCTGCTTTTCCCCGAGGTTGTTGCCGATGCCTATAAAGAGGCGGGCATCACCGCTGTTGACAGCCCCAGAGATGTAGATGTCAAGACCATCGGTGAGGACGGCGTTCTGTTTGAGATAAAAGTCACTGTCAAGCCTGAAGATGTCAAAGTTTCAGCTTATAAGGGCCTTGAGGCTGAAAAAGAGGAAGTCAACGTAACAGCCGAAGAGGTTGAAGCCGATATCAACAGGCGCAGAGAGCAGAATTCGAGAACCGTCAGCGTTGAGGACAGAGCCGCTCAGGACGGCGATATCACCGTTATTGACTTTGAGGGCTTTGTTGACGGCAAGGCTTTCGAGGGCGGCAAGGGTGAGAACTATAACCTTACTCTCGGCTCAGGTCAGTTTATCCCCGGCTTTGAGGAGCAGATAGTCGGTCACAATATCGGCGACAGCTTTGACATCAATGTCAAGTTCCCCGAGGAGTATGCTCCCGAGCTTGCGGGCAAGGATGCCGTGTTCAAAATTACTCTCCATGAGATAAAGGTCAAGGAGCTTCCCGAGCTCGATGACGAGTTCGCAAAGGATCTCGGCGAATATGATACCGTTGAGGAGCTCAAAAAGGGCGTGGAGAAGGAGATTCTCGACCGCAAGCAGACAGAGGCCGACAAGGCTTTTGAAGCGAAGGTTATGGAAGCTCTCGTTGCAAATGTCGAGGCTGATATCCCCGAGGTCATGTTTGACAACAGAAAAGAGGAGAACATCAATAATTTCTCCCAGAGAATCGGTCAGCAGGGTATAGACCTTGACACTTATCTCTCATATATGGGCATGGATAAGGAAGCTTTTGAGGCTTCCATGCGCGAGCAGGCAGTCTCCCAGGTCAAGCTCGACCTCGCTTTTGAGAAGATTGCCGAGATTGAGAAGATTGAGGTTTCTGCAGAGGATATTGACGCCGAATACGCAAAGCTTGCCGAGATGTACGGCATAGAGGTTGAAAAGATAAAGAATCTTATCGCTGAGGATATGCTCAAGGCCGACCTCCTTACCGAGAAGGTTATGAACTTTGTCACAGAGAACGCGAAGGCGGTAAAGCCGGGAAAGAAGCCCGCTGCCAAGAAGGCTCCCGCAAAGAAAGCGGCTGCCAAGAAGGACGATGAGGCGGAGGCTGAGAAAAAGCCCGCCGCAAAGAAGGCTCCCGCAAAGAAAGCGTCTGCCAAGAAGGACGATGAGGCAGAGGCTGAGAAGAAACCCGCCGCCAAGAAAACCGCCGCTAAAAAGAAAGCGGAAGACGCTGAATAATTTTTTCAAAACTATACTATAATTATTTCTGTGCTGTGTTCCCGCCGATTTATACGGCGGGGGCACAGTATACGACAAAGGAGGAAAAATAAGAATGGCATTGGTACCTTACGTTGTTGAACAAACAAACAGAGGCGAACGCTCATATGATATTTTTTCCCGCCTGTTAAGCGACAGAATAATTGTCCTCTCAGACGAGATTAATGACGCGACCGCAAGCGTGGTGGTGGCACAGCTCCTGTTCCTTGAGGGTCAGGACGCGGAGAAGGATATAAGCTTGTATATCAACAGCCCCGGCGGATCTGTGACGGCTGGTCTCGCAATATATGACACAATGCAGTTTATCAAGTGCGATGTCTCCACCATTTGCATGGGCATGGCGGCGTCAATGGGCGCGTTCCTGTTCGCTGCCGGCGCCAAGGGCAAGCGTCTGATACTTCCCAACAGCGAAGTCATGATCCATCAGCCCCTCGGCGGAGCGCAGGGTCAGGCGACTGAGATAAAGATCGCCGCTGACCACATCATCAAGACAAGGGAGCGTCTCAACAAGATTCTCGCCGAGAACATGGGCAAACCCCTTGAGTTTGTCGAGCGCGAGACCGAGAGAGACAATTACCTCACCGCAGAGCAGGCTGTCGAGTACGGTCTGGCTGACAAAATAATTTACAAGAGATAATCCGGAGGGCAGCTATGCCGCGAGATGATGACAGAAGAGGAACCGTTCAGTGTTCCTTCTGCAAAAAAACTCAGGATCAGGTCGATAAGCTTATCGCAGGTCCGGGTGTGTATATCTGCAACGAGTGCGTTGAACAGTGTCTGGCAATTATCGAGGATGACGATCACCGTTCGTCACGCCGCAAGGGGCAGCAGAATATGGGGGATAAGCCCCTGCCCAAGCCCCGTGAGATAAAAGAAAAGCTCGATGAATATGTCATCGGGCAGGATGCCGCTAAGAGGGCGCTGAGCGTTGCGGTATATAACCATTACAAGAGAATAAACACGGGCAAAAACTCCGATGTTGAGATTCAGAAGAGCAATATCATTCTTCTCGGACCGACCGGAGTCGGCAAGACCATGCTTGCGCAGACCCTTGCGAAGATACTTGATGTGCCGTTTGCCATAGCCGATGCCACCACGCTTACCGAGGCGGGCTATGTCGGCGAGGACGTTGAAAATATTCTGCTGCGCATTATTCAGGCGGCGGACTACGATATAGAGCGTGCCGAGCGAGGCATAATCTATGTCGATGAGATTGACAAAATTGCAAGGAAGTCTGAAAATCCGTCCATAACAAGGGACGTCAGCGGCGAGGGCGTTCAGCAGGCACTGCTGAAAATCCTTGAGGGTACGGTTGCCAACGTGCCTCCGCAGGGCGGCAGAAAGCACCCGCAGCAGGATTTTATTCAGGTTGACACCTCGAATATCCTGTTTATCTGCGGCGGCGCATTTGACGGTATCGAAAAGATAATCGAAAAGCGAATCGGTGGTTCGGCACTCGGCTTCAATGCCGATGTCAAGGGCAAAAACGAGGTCAAAAAGAGCGACCTGCTTTCAAAGGTCATTCATCAGGACCTTGTCAAGTTCGGAATAATTCCCGAGCTTGTCGGCAGAATGCCGGTGCTCACCTCACTTGAGGAGCTTGACAAGACCGCGCTTGTGCGTATTTTGACCGAGCCGAAGAACGCCATAACCAAGCAGTACAAGGCTCTGTTTGAAATTGACGGAGTGGAGCTTGATTTCGACATGGGCGCGCTGGAAGCCATAGCCAACAAGACGCTTGAAAAGGAGACCGGTGCGAGAGGTCTGCGTTCCATAATGGAGGAGGTCTTGCTCCCTGTTATGTTCGATATTCCCTCCGACCCGACCATTGAGCGTGTCGCGATAACCGCCGGCTGTGTCAACAACGGAATACCGCCGCTCATTGAGCGCAACCCCAACCGCCGCAAGCGTGTCAGGGATGCGGGCTGATTCTGTGCGCCTGCGCAAATCAGAAACAGACATTTGAATTTAAGTGACCGCTGATTAAATCGTGCTTACCTATAAAGAAAGCCGCCCGAAAAATTTGATTTTCGGACGGCTTTGCGTTATTATTTTGATGAAAAAGCGGAGACATTGTGTGCTTGCCCGTCGAAAAAAACGACCGAAAAACAACCATGCAATCCGTAGGGGCGATTCACGAACCGCCCGCCAAATCCGCACAATATAAAAAACTGCCCCTCTTAGCGCAGCGAAGAATCTTAAATCCACAAATTTGCAAAAGTTTTTTAATCTTGCGCTTCAGAATGGCAAAGCACAACACTTAAAGAATACGAAAATTCGCATTTCCGACGCAAATTTTTTCTTTTTAGCTGCCGATTATTTACATATTTCAACCTGTATGGTAATTTATATACATAATATAAGAATGAACCCATGGGGGTATGGCGATGATAGCAATAGTTGATTACGGGGCGGGCAACCTGCACAGCGTTGTGAACGCTCTTCAATTTATAGGTGCTGACTGCTTCGTCACAAAGGACGCTGATGAGATTGGGCGGGCGCAGGGCGTGATTCTTCCCGGAGTCGGCTCTTTTGAGGATGCGCTCGTGAATATGAAAAAAAGCGGGCTTACCGAAGCCGTCTGCGCGGCGGCAACGAGCGGAAAGCCGTTTCTCGGCATATGCCTCGGCATGCAGATGCTCTTTGAAGGCTCGGAGGAAAGCCCCGGCGTCCGGGGACTTTCACTTTTGCCCGGAGCGCTCTATAAGATTCCCGCCGACGGCGTGAAGGTTCCCCATATCGGCTGGAACTCACTCGATATCAAAAAGCCGGGCGGCATTTTCGAGGGATTGCCGCAGGAGACGTTTGTCTATTTTGTTCACTCTTACTATCTGAAGGCCGGGGATATGAACGATGTCGCGGCAAGGACACATTACTCTGTCACGATTGATGCGGCGGTCTCGCACGGCAATCTTTTCGGCGTGCAGTTCCATCCCGAAAAGAGCGGAGAGGCGGGACTTCAAATGCTCAGAAATTTTGCGCGTCTTTGCGGGGAGGATGTTAAATAATGTATGCAAAAAGAATAATTCCCTGCCTTGATGTCAAAAACGGCAGGGTTGTCAAAGGTGTCAGCTTTGTCAATCTCCGCGATGCGGGTGATCCTGTCGAGTGCGCGGCGCAGTATAACAAGGTCGGTGCGGACGAGCTGGTTTTGCTTGATATAACCGCCACTCACGAGGGCAGAAGCACAATGATAGATATAGTCGAGCGTGTCGCGAGCACGATTTTTATTCCTTTCACCGTCGGCGGGGGAATACGCGGGCTTGACGATTTTACCGCGATGCTCAGAGCGGGCGCGGACAAGGTGTCCGTCAATTCCGCAGCTGTGCGCAACCCCTCGCTTATTGAGCAGGCGGCGTATAAATTCGGCAGTCAGTGCGTTGTGTGCGCCATCGATGCCAAAAGGCGCGGCAACTCATGGGAGGTCTATTTAAACGGCGGAAGAATCCCGACGGGTATAGACGCCCTTGAATGGGCGAAGGAAGCCGAAAACCGCGGCGCGGGCGAAATTCTGCTCACAAGCATGGACTGCGACGGTCAGAAGAACGGCTATGACAACGAGCTGACAAGAGCCGTCTCAGAGCGTGTCGGCATCCCGGTTATAGCCTCGGGCGGTGCCGGAGCCTTGGAGCATTTCTATGATGCGTTTACAGAGGGCTGCGCCGATGCGGTGCTTGCGGCGTCTCTGTTTCACTTCAATGAAATATCCATCCCGGAGCTTAAAGCATATCTTTCCGGCAGAGGCGTGCCGGTAAGACTTTAGTTGCTGAGAGGAGACTTTGTTTTTTTCGAAATCTTATTAATTTAATTTTTTAAAATCGTGAAACTTTTTATTCGATACACAATAAGGAGACGATATGAACAGTAAAACAGACCGCCATCTGGCGGCACTTGAATTTGATAAAATACTCCTGCGCCTCGCGGATTATACCTCCTGCCCCGATGCGCGGGAGCTGGCGCTGTCACTGCGTCCCGAGCACAATCCGGCGCTTGCACAGGCTCTGCTCAGACAGACCGAGGATGCGCACATGCTTCTCGGACGCTTCGGCGGACCGTCTTTTTCCGGGCTTAAAAATGTCAGCAACGCGGCGGCAAGGGCGGCTGCCGGCAGTGTGCTTTCCATGAAGGAGCTGCTCGATGTTGCGGGCGTGCTGCGCGCCGTGCGTTCGCTGACCCAGTGGCGCAGCACCAATGCGGGTGTTGAGTCTGTACTTGACCCGCTGTTCGGTGCGCTGTCACCCAACAAATTTCTGGAAAATGAAATAACCTCGGCTATACTTTCCGAGGAGGAGATATCCGATTCCGCGTCTCCGGAGCTGTATGAAATTCGCAGAAAAATCCGTGTTCAGGAGTCGAAGGTGCGCGACCAGCTCGACAAAATGACACATTCCGCGCATTATTCGAAATTCATGCAGGAGAATATAATAACTCAGCGCAACGGACGCTACGTCGTCCCGGTCAAGGCTGAGTACAGGGGCGAGGTTCAGGGACTTGTGCATGATACCTCGTCCTCGGGCGCAACGGTTTTCATAGAGCCGATGCCGGTGGTTGAGGCGAACAATGAGATAAAGGTTCTGCGTTCAAAGGAGAAGGATGAAATTGAACGCATACTGACCGTCCTGTCATCGGGCGTCGGCGAGTATGAACAGCAGATAAAGGACAGCTACGAGTGCGCAGTTGAGCTGAATCTCATATTCGCAAAGGCGCAGTATGCTTACAGCATCGGCGCCACAGTGCCGCAGTTAAACGCCAATGGCGAGATAGAGCTGCGCGCCGCACGGCATCCGCTCATTGACAAGGATAAGGTCGTCCCGGTGGATATCCGTCTGGGCACCGATTTTGACACCCTTGTTATAACCGGACCTAACACTGGCGGAAAAACCGTGTCTATAAAGACGATAGGTCTTCTCACCCTCATGGCGATGAGCGGGCTGATGATACCTGCGGGGGATCGCAGCAGGCTCTCCGTCTTTGACGAGGTGCTGGCTGATATAGGCGACGAGCAGTCCATTGAACAGTCGCTTTCCACCTTCTCGGCGCACATGACGAATATCATCGATATTATGAAAATGTCCGGCGAGCACAGCCTTGTGCTCATAGATGAGCTGGGAGCGGGAACCGACCCTGTCGAGGGCGCCGCTCTTGCCATGGCGGTGCTTGAGGATCTTCACTTTATGGGTGCGAAGATTGCCGCGACCACGCACTATGCGGAGCTCAAAGCCTATGCCCTTGAGACTCCGAGGGTTGAAAACGGCTGCTGCGAGTTCAATGTCGCAACCCTCTCCCCGACTTACAGATTGCTCATAGGCGTCCCCGGTCGTTCGAATGCCCTTGCCATATGCGAGCGGCTCGGCATGGATGAGCGTGTTGTCGGCAGGGCGAAGGAGTTTGTCGACAGTGAGAATGTCCGTTTTGAGGATGTTGTTGACAAGCTTGAGGGTACCCGCCTGCGCATGGAAGAGGAGCACGAGAGGGCAAAGGAGCTGTCCGCAAAGGCCGAAAAGGAGCTTGAGGAGGCTCAGCGCAGACTCGCCGAGGTTGACAGGCTGAGAGCACAAGAGCTTGAAAAAGCCAAAGCACAGGCGGCAAAGCTTACCGAACAGGCGAAGCGTGAGAGCTATGCGCTTTTGAATGAGCTTGACAAGCTTCGCAAGGAGAAGGAAAAAACCAAGGATGCGTCGGAGCTTGCCCGCAGGGCGCGCGCCATGGTCAAAAAGGGTCTGGGAGCCATTGATGAGGCCGCCGACCCGGTTATCGGTTCCGGCATATCCGATGAAAACTATGTTTTGCCCCGTGAGCTTGCGGTCGGTGACACGGTTGTTATTGCCGATATAGGTCAGCAGGCGACAGTGCTCGCACCCGCCGACAGAAACGGGAATGTCGAGGTGCGCACCGGCTCGGTGAAAACGCGGGTCAAACTCAAAAACCTGAGGCTTGTCGAAAACGCGCCGCAAAAGAGAAACCTCTCTGCTGCTCGCCGCACAGGTGTTGAGAGCAAAATGAACATGAGCGCCTCCTCAAGACTTGACGTGCGGGGCATGACGGTTGACGATTGCCTGATGGAGCTTGACCGGTATATAGACTATCTTCTCAGAATGGGACTTTCGGAGTTTACCATAGTTCACGGCAAGGGTACGGGCGCACTGCGAGCCGCCGTCGGGCAGTATCTGAAGAAGTCGCAGTTCGTCAAAAGCTACCGCCTCGGAGTCTACGGCGAGGGTGAGGACGGAGTGACAATCGTCGAACTGAAGTAGCCCCGATTTAAGCTTTTTAAGTGTTTATTTTGTAATGTACTCCCCACTTTTATTTCAAAAACTTGTTCAAAACAGATAAAATAAAAATTTTTTTAAATAATTCTTGCACTTGCGCTCCCGTTGTGGTATAAAGGGCGTGCAAAGAAAAGGGCAGATTGAAAACCCTGATGGTAAAACACGAATAAAATCGTATACCTGACACGGTTTTCAGTCAGCCCTTTCGCGTTTTTTTGAGGGATATGCGGCTTTTACCGCATAAAAGCGAAAGGAGCGGAGTAATGGAAACACAGACAATTCTTTCAAACAAGCCCCTGCCGGAGCCGGAGCTTGAAAAGGCAAGAGCGGCTCTGCCGGATGGCGAAGAGATTATTTTTGCCGTTGTGGGCGATCTCAACCTCAAAGGCCGCTATGCCGTTTCACTTTTGGCGGTCACGGCAAATCACATTGCGGCAGTTGATGAGTGCTATGAGAACGGCGTGTTCGTTTTTGAACATTCCAGGCCTGAGGAGATAAAGGTCAAGCGAATGTACGGCAACGCAGTCCTGCAGGCGAGGATAGACGGAAAGCTCAGGCACATCTTCCGTTTCACTTATTCGGCGGCGGCGCTCTGCGACGCGGCGGCTCAGTTCTCAGAGAACATGGCGAACGGAGCATCGCTGGAGGGTGAAAAGGAGATTATAACCGCAACCTTCAACAAGCTCAAGGCCTTCTGCCCGAAGTGCGGCAGGGCGCTGAGCAGCCAGGGGGCGGAGTGCATCAACTGTGCCTCAAAGGGCAAGCTCGTAAAAAAACTGTCGGTCTATGTTCGTCCGCAGCTCAAACTCTTGTCCGTCAGCCTCCTTATTTCGATTATAACAACGGTTATGGCGCTCGTGCCGCCCTATGCCACAAAGATTCTGGTCGATGACATTATCCCGAGCAAGAACCTCAAGGGGCTGCTTGTGGTGGTGCTCGGTCTTCTGTGCGTTTACATAATTCAGTATATACTCGGCGCTGTCAGAGGGCATTTCATGCGCAAGGCGGGCGACAGAATAGTGGCGTCGCTGAGAAGCGATATATACAGCAAGGCACAAAGACTTCCGCTCAGCTTCTATGACAGAACGAGCACCGGCTCTGTCATATCACGCATAAGCAGCGACACTTCCACACTTCAGGCGTTCCTCCTGAGAATATCGCAGGAGGCGATAGTTCAGTTTTTCATGATGATAGGCATTGTGGTCATAATGTTCGTCCTTGACCCGAAGCTGACCTTGCTCTCTCTTGTTCCGATACCGCTTGTTGTTGTCGGTTCGCGCTACTTCGGCAGAAAGATTTCACCCATATATCACAAAATATGGCGCAAGTGGTCGGCGGTCAGCTCTGTTTTGACGGATACTCTGCCCTGCGTCAGAGTTATAAAGTCCTTCACCGCAGAGGAAAGAGCCTCTGACAAGTTCTCCGCCTATAACAATGCATGGCTCAAAGAGGACACAAGAGCGTCGCTTCTCGCCAATATCTTTCCCAACGCCGTGACGTTTTTTGTCACCTGCGGCTCGCTCCTCATATGGGGAGTCGGCGGCAGATGGGTCATCACACAGCCTGAAAGCATTTCGGTCGGTATGCTTGTTTCGTTCATCTCCTATGCTTCCATGTTTTATAATCCGGTCAACTTCTTTGCGAACCTCAACGACAGCTATCAGAACGCGCTGACCTCCGCTGAACGAATTCTTGATATTCTTGATGCCGAACCTGAACAGAATTTCGGAGAAGGAAACAAGATTTCAAGAATAAAGGGTAAAATAGAATTCAGAAACGTAAACTTCTCATTTGACAAGGTCAAAAAGACCCTCAGCAACATCAATCTTGTCATCGAACCCGGAGACATTGTCGGTATCGTCGGAACAACGGGTTCCGGAAAGAGCACGCTTGTAAACCTCCTTATGCGTTTTTATGACAACTACGAGGGTGAGATCCTCGTCGACGGCGTAAACATCAAAGATATAGACCTCGCGTCTTACCGCTCGAATATCGGCTATGTCCAGCAGGAGCCGATGATGTTCAAGGATACGGTGTTCAAGAATATTGCGTACAGCAACCCCGAGGCCACCGTCGAGGAGGTTATCCATGCCGCTGATATCGCAAACGCCCACACCTTTATAGCCCGCCTGCCGGACGGATATGACACAATGCTCGGCGAGCGTGGAGTGGGACTTTCGGGCGGTGAAAAGCAGCGCCTGTCCATCGCGCGTGCGGTGCTCAAAAATCCGAGCCTGCTCATCTTTGACGAGGCCACCGCGGCGGTCGACTCGGAAACGGAGCATCTTATACAGCAGGCCATCGAGCGCCTGATAAGCGGGCGCACAACGCTGATGATAGCCCACCGTCTCTCAACGCTGAGCAAGGCGAACAAGATAATCGTGGTCGACAAGGGCGAGATAATCGAGTTCGGTTCTCCGCAGGAGCTTATGGCTCTCAAGGGCAAGTATTATAAGCTCATAGAAATCCAGTCCCTCTCCGAAAAGCTCCAGAAGGGCAAGGAAGAGGAAAATTTTGAATAAGAGGAGGGCTTGTCTTGAGTCAGAGAACATATATTGAATATGATAACGCGCGCATCACCAAGGGCGAGGGTCATCTGGTGAATGTCGAGATGTATGACGGCAGAATGTTCCAAAATGTCGAGGCACGCAGGCTCTTCCCTCTGACCGGTCTGCGGAGATATATAACACTGCTTGACAGCGAGGGTGTGGAGCAGGCGGTCATAAGAGATCTTGACACGCTTATGGAGGAGAGCATGAAGGTCGTGGAGAACGCTCTCAACGAATACTATCTGATTCCGAAAATACTCAGAATCAACTCTGCCGCCGAGAAGTACGGTCTTTTAAAGCTCGATGTTGAGACGGACAGCGGGCATTATGCCTTTGACGTCAAGCATGTTCAGGCTTCCATAAAGCTTCTCTACGACGGCCGAGTGCTTATAAAGGATTCCAGTGACAACCGCTATGATATTCCGGATTACCGCACTCTTGATAAAAAGAGCCTGAGAATTATAACACAATATCTGTGATCTAATGTAACCGGAGCTGCATTTCTCAGGGGCTGTTTTTTCGTCAGGGTCGCCCAAAATACTCGTTAATACACAAAGTATTGCCTGCGTTTTTTGACGCCCCTTACAAAAAACTGTCTCACTGATAATCGCACCCCGATTTAATCAGTGGTTACCTATAAAATAAAAAAGGATGGTATTTATGAAACTCATACTGGCTATTGTCAACAATGACGACAGCGCAAAGGTCTGCGGCGCGCTGACAAACGGCGGATATTTTATCACAAAGCTTTCGACCACCGGCGGCTTTCTCATGGTCGGAAACACGACTATTCTCATCGGCGCTGAGGATACGCAGGTCGATGCGATAAAGAAAATCATTTCCGACAACAGCTCAACACGCAAAAAGGAGATGCCCTCAGTTGCATCCTTCGGCAGAGGACTCGGAGCGGCGGACACGAGCGCGAGTGCCAATGTAAAGGGAGCTACAGTGTTTGTGCTGGATGTTGAAAGCTTTGAAAAGCTTTGACGCATGACACGCTGATTGAGCCTAACAGATCAGACTGGTGTCACGCTTAAAAAAATAATTTGAAAAAATTTTTCCACATGTTTTCCTCATTGTATTTGCACCATTATGGGCAGATATTGTTGATTTTTGTCGACTGAAGTACAATGTGTGGGGTCAAAAAAGTTTTCCTCATCTTTTTTCAAGTTTTCCACATCTGTAATGTTGAAAACCTTTGCTCAAAGGTCGAAATTTATGCTTGACAGCCGCTGATTTTTTTAGTATAATACCACCCTGTAAAGCACTTGTGCTTTACAGGGTGGTTTCTTCAGGGCGGCTTTGCCGCTCATTATTCTGCTGAGAAAGGAGCGTGGGCACAGTGGCAAAAAATCTTGAAATAGCGGTTCTGCTTGACCTTTACGGTGATATGCTGACTGAAAAGCAGCGCGACTTTCTCGGATATTATTACAACGATGATCTCTCGCTTTCCGAAATCGCAGAGAACGAGGGGATAACCCGTCAGGGAGTGCGTGACGCCATAAAGCGCGCGGAGGCACAGCTTTTCGATATGGAGAGCCGCCTCGGACTCGCCACAAAGTTCGATGAGATAAGAAGCGGGCTCAATGAGATTATCGAGTGCGCCGGCGAGATAGGGGACTACAATCTGCGCCACAGCCTCTCAAGAGAGGTCAATGACTGTACGGTGAAGATCAAAGCGATAGCAATGTCGCTTATGGAATAACCGTCACAGACTTACCGAAACGGGCATCAGGATTTAGAGATAGGTTCCAAATGTCAGAACTTTAAAACTCAGAACTTCAGCCCAATCAGTAAATGGCGATATCATATCGCGCCGTTCGCAAAAATAAATCTCAACTTATTATTGAAAACAAACTTCCACAAGCTGCGCCGCAACGTGAAAGGTTGATTGGCAAAGGCGAGGGAACGGCTCATGTGCTTTTCTTTTGCGAACGTTTTCTTTTGCACATCAAAAGAAAATGCTCAACGCATATAATCATAACATAATCCCGGGGGTGTTTTTTTGGCTTTTGAAGGTCTTTCGGAAAAGCTCGAAGCCGCGTTTAAACGGCTCAAAAGCAAAGGAAGCCTGACTGAGGCGGATGTGCGCAGCGCAATGCGTGATGTCCGTATGGCTCTGCTTGAGGCGGATGTCAGCTACAAGGTTGCCAAGGACTTCACCGCCAAGGTGACCGAGCGCGCCATCGGCGCCGACGTGATGGAGAGTCTCACGCCTGCACAGATGGTGATAAAGATAGTCAATGAGGAGCTTATCAACCTCATGGGCGGCACCAAAACCCGTCTGGCCAGTGCCGCGCATCCTCCGACAGTGGTTCTGCTCTGCGGTCTTCAGGGCGCAGGTAAAACCACGCACTGCGCAAAGCTTGCTCTCATGCTCAAAAACCGTGGCAACCGCCCGCTTTTGGTGGCATGTGATATATACCGTCCCGCTGCGATAAAACAGCTTCAGGTCATGGGCGAAAAAGCGGGAGTTCCGGTGTTTGAACGTGGAACTCAGGATCCGGTCAAAACTGCCAAAGAGGCCGTGTCACTCGCGAAGGACGAGGGCTATGACTATGTGCTGCTTGATACGGCAGGACGCCTGCACATCGACGAGCAGCTCATGGATGAGCTGAGACGCATAAAGAGCGAGGTCCATCCCCATGAAATTCTGCTCGTGGTCGATGCGATGACAGGTCAGGACGCAGTGAAGGTTGCGGAGTCTTTCAACGAGGCTCTCGGCATTGACGGACTGATACTGACAAAGCTCGACGGCGACACAAGGGGCGGTGCGGCTCTCTCGGCGCGCGCAGTGACCGGCAAGCCGATCAAATTTGTCGGTGTCGGCGAAAAGCTCGGCGATCTCGATGTGTTCCATCCTGACAGAATGGCGTCAAGAATTCTCGGAATGGGCGATGTCCTCTCCCTGATTGAAAAGGCGGAGACCGCCATTGACGAGAAAAAAGCCCGTGAGATGGAGGAAAAACTGCGCAAAAACAAGTTTGACCTCAACGACTTGCTCGACCAGATAACACAGCTTCGCAAGATGGGTTCCATTCAGGATACCCTTGCAATGCTGCCGGGCATGGGCAAAAAGCTTCAGGATGTCGATGTGGACGAGCGGCAGTTTGACAGACTTCAGGCGCTAATCTATTCAATGACCCCGCGTGAGCGGGAAAATCCCGACATCATCAACCCCTCCCGCAAAAAGCGTATAGCGGCGGGCAGCGGTCAAAAGGTTGAGGATGTCAACAGGCTGCTCAATCAGCACAAGCAGATGCAGAAGCTCTTCAAGCAGTTCAACGGCAAAGGCTCGAAGAAGAAAATGCGCCGCATGGGCATTGATCCGAGGCAGTTCGGCGGAATGTAATAACCTGACGGTTTTATACATTATATATTTTAATCTGTATATTTTTTGGAGGTACATTATCATGGCAGTTAAAATCAGACTGCGCCGCATGGGCGCAAAGAAGGCACCTTTTTACCGTATAGTTGTTGCGGATTCAAGATATCCCCGTGACGGCAGATTTATTGAGGAGATCGGCACCTATGATCCGCTCAAGGAGCCCGCAGAGATAAAGGTTGACGCAGACAAGGCGAAGCAGTGGATAGCAAACGGCGCACAGCCCACCGACACTGTCAAGGATCTGCTCAAAAAGAGCGGCGTTATCGGCTGATTTCACGCTCTATGCTTAAAAACATGGCTCTCAGCAGGCGATGCCGGGGGTTTTGTTTTTACACGAAAGGATTTGTAGATATGAAAGATTTACTTGTATCAATAGCACAGGGTCTTGTCGAGGATCCGTCTTGTGTCAGCGTCACAGTTGACGAGCCGGACGATGAGGGCGTTGTGGTCTATCATCTCCATGTTGCTGAGAACGATATGGGCAGGGTTATCGGTAAGCAGGGCAGAATAGCAAAGGCTATCCGTACTGTTATGCGTGCCGCCGCGACCCGCAGCGACGAGAAGATCGCAGTGGAAATCGACTGATGATTAAGGAATATCTTGAAATAGGTCAGATAGTCGGCACCCACGGAGTCAAGGGTGAACTCAGAGTTCAGCCTTGGTGTGACTCACCCGATTTTTTCAAAAAATTCAAAACACTTTATTTCGATGCGCACGGAGAACGACCTGTCGGGGTTGTTTCGGCGCGTGCGCATGGGAATATTGTTCTCCTTTGCCTCCAGGACTGCGGCAGCGTTGAAAGCGCCGCAGCACTCAGAGGCAGGGTACTTTTTATGCGCCGGAGCGATGCAAAACTCAAAAAGGGCGCATATTTTATAGCTGAGCTTATCGGCTGCCGTGTCATCGATGCGAGCAACGCCGATATCTGCTACGGCACTTTGAGCGACGTCAGTCAGACGGGCGCAAACGATGTCTGGCATATCACTGACGGGAACGGCAGGGAGCATCTCATTCCGGCAATCCCCGATGTTGTCAAAACCGTCGATGTCGAAACAGGTGTGGTAACGATTTCACCGCTTAAGGGGCTGTTTGACGATGAGGATTGATATTCTGACCCTGTTTCCCGATATGTGCTGCGCCGTTCTGCGTGAGAGCATTATCGGACGTGCCCGTGAGCGCGGCTGTGTTGAAATCAACTGCCGCAACATACGCGACTATACTCTTGACAAGCATAACCGCGTGGACGATTCACCCTACGGCGGCGGAACGGGAATGATAATGCAGGTGCAGCCGATATTTGACTGCTACACTTCGCTGTGTGAGGACATTGGCAAAAAGCCTCATCTTATCTATATGACCCCGCAGGGCAAAACGCTCACTCAGCAGCGTGTGATTGAGCTCTCAAAGCTTGACAATATAGCTCTGCTCTGCGGACACTATGAGGGGATTGACGAGAGGGTTATTGAGGAAATCGTGGATGAGGAGATCTCGATAGGCGATTTTGTCGTGACCGGAGGTGAGCTTCCCGCGCTTATGCTTGCGGATGCCGTTTCCAGAATGCTTCCCGGTGTCCTCGCAAACGAGGAGGCTTTCGAGGCGGAGAGCCATTACAGCTCTCTGTTGGAATATCCGCAGTATACTCGCCCATTTGAGTGGCACGGAAAGGAAGTGCCGCAGGTTCTGCTGTCCGGTCACCATGAAAATATTGCTCGCTGGCGCAGGGAACAGAGCCTTATGCGGACATTAGAGCGCAGACCTGATATGCTCCAAAACGCACAGCTTGATAAACATGATGAAAAATTTATCGCACAGATCAAAGAGGAAAAAATTTAATGTGCATAGTGTATTAAAGCACTGCAAATAATATGGTCAAAATACACAACAAAGCGTTCGCACTTTTTCGCAACTTTGGGACAGAATACGAATTATCGTTTTCAGGGACAAAACTCGCCCCCAAAATGTTGACGCGGACAAGATTTATGATATAATATGTAGCGTAGTAATTTAATTTGAATTTGTGTGTGGGAGATTATATATCATGTATGTAAAAGATGTTATGGTTCAGAATCAGGTAGGGCTTCATGCTCGCCCGGCAACATTTTTCATTCAGAAGGCCAATGAGTTCAAATCCTCCATTTGGGTGGAGAGAGAAGAGCGCAGAGTCAACGCAAAGAGCCTTCTCGGCGTTCTTTCGCTCGGAATCATGGGCGGCACTCAGATTCGTATCATTGCCGGCGGTCCCGATGAGGAGCAGGCGGTGGATGAGCTTGTCAAGCTTGTTGAGTCAGGCTTCGCCGAGTAATCAGCATCAGCAATATAGTTTGTCAGCAGGCTCTTGCAGCCTGCTTTTTTTCTGTTAATCAACTTCTGCCACCTGCATATAATGATATTGAATATTATATATATTTTGCAGGTGGTGATAATATGTTTGCGGCTCTTGAGCTTGCCGAATGCGGATTTTTTAAACGGCGTCAGCTTAACCGTAAACCGCAGGTGAGGGAAGTCCGTGTTCCCGGCGGACTGCCTTTCACTCTGATCAGAACAGCTTTCGTTCACGGCAGGGTGGACAGCGAAGCGGTGTCGACCGCGGCGGGGAATTATTCCCGCAGAATGCTGCTCCCGGAGCGGGCTGGGGATATAGCGGGAACAGAACGTTTTGACTCCTCACGTTTCAGAAAGCTTGTGCTGTTTAACACCGCCGCCTATATTCTCAGACAGTCACTCGATTGCGGTGAGCGCCTTTCGCTGTGCGTTGCGGACAGGAGCGGAGTGCTTGCGGGCAAACTCAGTCATGTTGTGCCTCTCGTGTCGGAGGTGCGGGTGATGACCGATAACCGAGCGGCTTATAACGAGGATATAGCGGGTGCCATGGAGGAGTTCGGAGCGGCTGTCAGATTCTGTGAAAAAGCCGATGCGGATATAGTTATCGACCTCGATTCCTTCGGAGCGGACGGGAGAGTAATATTTTCTTTTGAAAAGGGTTTCTCGTTTTCCGGCGCAGAGCTTCCCATATGTTACGCGTCACTCAAACCCGCCGGTATAGATACACTCGATTTCGCGGCCGCGCTGTTTGAGCTTTGCAGAATATCGACACTCGGAGACCTGCGCGGTGCGGAGCCGACACTTAACTCCCGGCCCTGTACTTACAGGCGCGCGGAGGAACTTACAAGGGATTTGCTGCAGCCTGTGACTATTGACAATCCGGGTTGAAATGAATATAATAACAATATTATGGGTGTCAGTGCCCAACAGCAGATTATTTCCAAAAATCAGGAAGAAGGAAGAGTATAAATGGAAAAGCATATTGTACTGACAAAAGAGAGCTATGATGTCAAGGTCAAGGAACTTGAACAGCTCAAAACAGTCAGCAGAGATGAGATTGCAGAGAGAATCAAGGTCGCGCGTTCCTTCGGCGATCTCTCCGAAAACTCCGAGTATGATGAGGCGATGAACGAGCAGGCTAAGCTTGAGGCGAAGATAGCCCGCCTTGAAAATGAGATACGCAACGCCGATATCCTTGATGAGGGCAATCTCAACACGGAGACCGTTCACCCCGGCTCAAAGGTCAGAGTGGAGAACATTGAAACCTCCAAGGTGTCTGAATATCTTATCCTCGGTCCCAGCGAGTCAAATCCGAGCGAGGGAATAATCTCCGATCAGTCGCCCATCGGCAAGTCTCTTATAGGCAGCGGCAATGGTGAGATTGTCGATGTTCAGCTGCCGACGGGGAAGGTACTTAAGTTGAAGGTTCTCGAAATAACCAAATAACCGCAGATTGCGGAAAAAGTCCGGCGATACTGCGTTGCAGGAACCCGGAATTTTGGTCACGTACCTTATGTACGCTCCCTCAATTCCGAAACCCTGCGCCTTGTCTCACCGAATTTTTCTCAATCTGCTGATCTGATAGAACTAAAGCACCGCAGATTGCGGAAAAAGTCCGGCGATACTGCGTTGCAGGAACCCGGAATTTCGGTCACGTACCTTATGTACGCTCCCTCAATTCCGAAACCCTGCGCCTTGTCTCACCGAATTTTTCTCAATCTGCTGATCTGATAGAACTAAAGCACCGCAGATTGCGGAAAAAGTCCGGCGATACTGCGTTGCAGGAACCCGGAAGTTCTGCTACGCACAGTGAACAGAAATCGTACTGACAATTGCATATATGAAGTGTGAAATTTAAGGAGTGGAAAAGATGTCCGAAGAGATAAATACAAGTCCGGTTCAGCCCGAGGAGTCTGAGGAGGATATAAACGAGCTCAGGCAGATAAGGATTGATAAGCTTGCCGATATGCGTCAGGCGGGCAACGATCCGTTTGTTGTCACCACTGCCGAGCAGACCGCCCATGCCGCCGAAATCACCTCAAATTTTGAGGAGATGGAGAACAAGGAGGTCAGCATCTGCGGAAGAATGATGTCCCGCCGAGATATGGGCAAGGCGAACTTTATCGATATCCGTGACCGTTCAGGCAGAATCCAGGTCTATGTCCGTATAAACGATGTGGGCGAGGAGTGCTTTGCCCGGTTCAAAAAGTGGGATATCGGTGATATTCTCGAGGTTCGCGGCACGGTTTTCAAAACCCGCAGGGGCGAGATTTCCGTCCACGCAACCGGTCTCAGACTTTTGACAAAGTCTTTGCTTCCGCTTCCGGAAAAATTTCACGGTCTGCGCGATACCGACACAAGATACCGCCGCCGCTATCTTGACCTCATTGTCAATCCCGAGGTCAAGGACACCTTTGAAAAGAGAAGTCAGATAATCAGAGAGATAAGAAAATATCTTGATTCCCTTGATTTTATGGAGGTGGAGACACCGATTCTTGTTCAGAATGCGGGCGGCGCCGCTGCGCGTCCGTTTACCACCCATCACAACGCGTTGAATGAGGATCTCAATCTGCGCATCTCTCTCGAGCTTTATCTTAAAAGACTTATAGTCGGCGGATGCGAGCGTGTATACGAGATGGGAAGAGTGTTCCGCAACGAGGGACTGGATGTCCGTCACAACCCTGAATTTACCCTCCTTGAGCTTTATCAGGCGTATACGGACTACCACGGCATGATGGATTTGGTTGAGAATCTTTTCAGAACCGTTGCGCAGAACGTTTTGGGCACAGCCGTTGTCACTTATGACGGGACTGAAATCGATCTTTCAAAACCCTTTGAGCGCATGACGATGGTTGAAGCTGTCAAAAAGTATGCCGGTGTCGATTTTGACGAGATAGATTTTGAAACCGCCAAGGCGCTCGCCAAGGAACGCGGCATAGAGTTTGAAAAGAGACACAAGAAGGGCGATTTGCTCAACCTCTTCTTCGAGGAATATGTTGAGGACAAGCTCGTTCAGCCGACATTTATCATGGATCATCCCGTTGAGATTTCCCCGCTCGCGAAGCGCAAGCCCGAAAATCCTGCCTTCACCGAGCGCTTTGAGCTGTTCATCACCTGCCGCGAGATGGCGAATGCTTTCTCGGAGCTTAACGACCCGATTGACCAGAGGGGACGCTTTGAGGCTCAGGAGGAGCTGATAGCCGCGGGTGACGACGAGGCCAACCACACCGATGAGGACTTCCTCATGGCGCTTGAATACGGTATGCCCCCGACAGGCGGCATAGGTATAGGAATTGACCGCCTGGTCATGCTGCTGACAGACAGCTATTCCATCCGCGACGTCCTGTTGTTCCCCACAATGAAGCCCCTCTCGGACTAAAAACCCATAAAAATCAGGTTTTGACAGCGTTTGCGGCGTTTTGTTAATCCAAAAAAATGTCGTAAAACGGGGGTTACGACAGATTTACGACAAATGACTTTTTGAGCATCGCTCGTCTTTTACGACAAATGCGTGTCGTAAATCACGAGAATCGTAAATTGTTAATCCAGTGGCTTCATTGTAACGGCTACATTGTAAATTGAATAAAAAAGCCTTGTAAACTCGGCATTTAACGAAGTTTACGACAGAACCTCGGACTGTATAGTTCGGGGTTCTTTTTTTGCATATTTGAAGCTGGCAACGATTATGGATATACTGTAATCGAATGGAGGGACTACAAATGAAGAAGTATTATATCAATCTAACCGAGCAGGAACGCTCTCAAATCATACATTCGCTTATAGATAAAAAGAACGCACTTATGGCTCAAGGCAGATACACCGACGCTGTTGATGAAGTCATCTTAAAGATGATGAAAGCAAAGAAAAAGGCTTTCATAGTGCGTACTGTTTCGTAGTCATTTCCTTTTCAAAAAATAAAATATAGAGCTATATAAGCAAGCCGCTTATTCCTTTCTCGGGATAGGCGGCTTTTTTCATTTTCCCAACTCAAAAAATTTTTTCAAACTTTTTTCAAAAACACCCGATAATTTGACCTCTCCCAGTCCGAACAAGTGAAAGGGTTATTTCTTAACTCCGATTAGGAGCAACTCTTTCGCTGTTCCTTGACAACTGAATATATAGGCACATCGGACTTTAGTTCTGATGATGAGCCACCTTATCGGGTACGCCAAGACCTCTGAAACGGAGCGAGCGAGAATCCCTGGTAAAAGTGTCAGGCTGCACCTGATACGGCGATGACAGTCAGAATGATAATGATACTTCTCTACGGAGCTGGCGGAGAACCCGGCAGAGGTGAAATTCCTATGACACGGTTTCGCAAACCGTGACCGATGTGCTTCCCACACAAAGCAACAGCTTTACGCAGGGGGTGTTGAAAACAAATACTGCGTTGATACATAGCCGTCTGAACACAGCCGGCTATAAATCTATCGAAAGGAGGAAAGCCAATGCCAAACTGTAAAACCATTGCTATCTGCAATCAGAAGGGCGGCACAGGCAAAACGACCACAACGGTCAATTTAGGGATAGGGCTTGCGAAGCAAGGTAAAAAGGTACTCCTTGTAGATGCCGATCCGCAGGGCGACCTCACGACTTGCCTCGGATGGAAAGATAATGACAGTCTGCCGACTACCATTACCACTAAGTTATCCGAGATAATGCGTGAAGAAAACGGAAACCCGCATTTCGGTATTCTGCATCACGAGGAAAATGTTGATTTGCTTCCCGCAAACCTTGAACTGTCCGCAATGGAAATGATGCTTGTAACGACTATGAGCCGTGAAACTGTTTTGAGAACCTATCTGAATAAGGTAAAGAACGATTACGAATATATCCTGATCGACTGTATGCCTTCCCTCGGTATGGTAACTCTGAACGCTTTAGCGGCGGCAGACAGCGTAATCATCCCCGTTCAGGCTCAGTATCTTCCCGCAAAAGGAATGACACAGCTTATGCAGACCATCGGGAAGGTTAAGCAGCATATCAACCCAAGCCTGAAGATTGACGGTATCTTACTGAATATTGTAGATAACCGAACAAACCTTGCGAAAAGCACGGCGGACGCACTGAGGAAAAACTACGGAAGCGTGATTAAGATATATCACTCAGCCATTCCTATGGCAGTAAAAGCCGCAGAGGTAGCGTCGAAAGGTGTCAGCATATATAAGTATGAACCGAACAGTCCTGCGGCGAAGGCTTACGCTGAATTGACAAAGGAGGTGTTAGCCGATGGCAGGAAGAAAGAGCGACTTCACTCTGCCGACGCTCGATGACCTGTTCTCAACACAGGAAATGAGAGACGATGCGAAACTCGCAAAAATCCGGGATATTCCATTAGAGCTGATAGACGATTTTCCCGACCACCCTTTTAAGGTGCGTGACGATGAAGATATGATGCAGCTTGTTGAGAGCGTCAAAGAGCGTGGGGTTATCACCCCGGCAACCGTCCGTCAAAAAGAGGACGGCAGATATGAGCTTGTTTCCGGTCACAGGAGAAAACGAGCGTGTGAGCTTGCAGGCTTTGAAACGCTCCGATGTGAGGTAGTTGACCTTACAAGAGATGAAGCAACCATCTTAATGGTGGAAAGCAATTTTCAAAGGTCGCAGATACTTCCCTCGGAAAAAGCGTTCGCATACAAAATGCGTTTGGAAGCAATGAACAGGCAAGCAGGCAGACCAAAAAAAGAAAATTCGACACCAGTGGTGTCAGATTTTGAACGGCAACGAACAAACGAGGTTTTAGCAAACGAAGTTGGAGAAAGCCGTGAGCAAATTCGCAGATATATTCGCTTGACCAATCTTGTCCCCGAACTGCTTGACCTTGTGGACGAGGGCAGAATGAAAATGCGACCTGCCGTTGAGATTTCTTTTCTTGACGAGGACTGCCAGCGTGATTTGGTAGACGAAATCGACTTGAACGACTGCACTCCGTCCCACGACCAAACAATCCGTATGCGAAAGATGTTTGAAGAAAAGAAGCTCACACCCGAAGCCATACAAGCCATTATGTCGGAGCAGAAACCCAATCAGCGTGAGAGAATTGTGCTTAGTGGGGATAAGGTGCGACAGTATATCCCGAAGAATATTCCCCTTAACCAAACAGAGGATTATGTCTGCAAGGCTTTGGAGCATTATGCGGGTTATTTGAGAAAGCGGGCAGAGCGTGACGCAAGGTAGCAGGAGTAACATTTTCCGTTTCCCCTTCCTCACACTCTAACCCCTAAGTACAAGCTAACCTACCGAAGAAAGATATATAACTATCTCTCAATATATATCTATCTCCATAACTTAAAGCTATCTCAAACAATTCGCATCATTCCCACTTAAAGGAGGTGGTTGCTAAAATAAAAGATTAGCCTATTCGCACCTTTGTCAAATTGCAGAGAACTTTCTACAATGAAGGCGAAAGGAGCGAATCGCAATGAAAAACAAAATCTTGTGCTTTGGCTTGGTTCTCATTTTCCTTGCCTCAATGTGCGGATGTAATGCTGAAAAAGCCGATATTTTGGAAAGCTCGGATATAGCCGACTGTTCTTCTTCGGTGAGTAATACGGAAACTTCCGATGAAACGGATACGACCGTAGAAATTGAGCCTGAAAAAGCAACAGAAACGGAGAAAACATCTTTTGAGCCTACATCGGAAAGTAACGAGCCTGAAACTGCTCCGACAGAGAGCAAGAAACCAGTTGAAGCCGACAAAACGGATATTCCAGCCGCACCAACGGCAGAAACAGAAACACCAAAGCCCGAAGCGCCCAAACCGACCGTAAGCGAAGAAACAAAAGAGCCGGAAAAGCCTGTACAGCCGGAAAAAGAACCTCCGACAGAACAGCCTACGGAAGAAGTAAAGCCAAAAACAGCTTACGACTACGAGTTTGACATTGAAGCAATTCGGAGCGACCTCATTTCTCTCGGCTGCTCTATGGGACTTACTCATATTACAACCGATGACGGAACGGCGATCACACCGGACAATGCTTCGTGGGCGACGCCTGTTACGGCTTCCGAGTCGTTTCAGGGAGAACGCCTGAAAAGAAAACTCACGGACTATGTGCAGTCGATGCCGGATATTATCACCGCTTACGGCGGCGCACCAATCGAATATTTCACGATATATATTGAACCGCTTGGAAGCGGCAGCTACCGGATATATTTCCTGTACTGAGTTCGTGAGAACCTACCCTCTGCCCGAAAAGACAGAGGGCTTTTTTATACCCAAATCAAGAAAGGACGGTTAAACCGAAATGAAAAATTTTGCAAAATCAAAAGGAAAGCGCATAACTGCCGCACTCCTGTGTGCCGTTATGTGCATTATGTCCCTTCCGCTTTCCGCCTTCGCCTTTACAGCAGAGGAAGGAAAAACCGTAGACGCATACTACGGCGACCGCTATTTCGGATCGGACGGTGACTATTACTATTCTCCTGAAAGTCATCAATATATTGCCTATGATGAGAATGGCAATACGAGCCTTCATTCTGCGAGTGGAGTCCACAGAAGAACCAAGCTGATGATTAAGGACAGCAGCGGTTCCCGACAGATTATGTGTATTGAGTCCGGTATTGACTATAACGCCGGAGGAACCTATAGCAGCGTAAACGGCAAGAACAGCTCATATTTTCAGAACCTGCCGACAACGGCACAGTACGGAATTATGCTGACCTCCGTGTATGGTTGGCGCCCGGGTACAACAGCACCGATCAGCGGGACAAATGAGGACGACTTCTCTATGGCGACGCAGACAATTCTGTGGGAATATCAACAGCAGCTTCGTACCTCTCCGACTACTCTCAAAGCAAACAGCTACGGTGTTCCTGCCGACACCTACTATCAGTGCATCAAAGGCAGACCTGCCGAGAAGTGCTATGACTGGCTTCTTACGCAAATGCAGAGCCACGCAACCATTCCGAGCTTTGCTTCCAATAAGAGCAGCTCTGCAACCACCTATACGCTGAAATACAATCAGGCGGCAGATAATTACAGTCTTACGCTGACCGATACGAATAATACGCTGTCGGATATTAAGTTCAGCGCAAGCGGTATTACCGTTTCCAGAAGCGGCAACAAATACACCTTTACTTCAAACAAGATGATTGAAACCGCCGTTAGTGTTACGGCGCAAAAGAATGTACCCGGTATTGACGGCAACTTCCTCGTTTGGGGATACCCCGGAAAGCAGACAATGATGTCGGGTGCGGAAGATCCGGTCGTATTCTATCTCAAAATCAAGACAGAAACCACCGGAGTCGGTCATATCGTGAAGCACTCCGAGGACGGAAAGGTGGCAAACATTAAGTTCAACATTACCGGAAACGGCGTGAATCAGACCGTCACCACAAAGGCGGACGGCACGGTGGATATTGAACTTATGCCCGGCGTATATACCGTTACGGAGCTGACCGAGGAAAAGTATGAGCCGCAGAATGTGCAGAGGGTTACGATTGTATCGGGAAATACCTCAACGGTCACATTCAGCAATACACTCAAGCGTGGCGACCTTCAGGTAATCAAATCCTCCGAGGATAATCTTGTGGAGGGCGTTACCTTCCACCTTTACGGCACATCTCTTTCCGGTATTTCCGTTGATGAGTATGCCGTGACAGATAAGAACGGTGTTGCTACCTTTAAGGATGTCCTGATTTCAGGCACAACGCCCTACACCATCGAGGAAATGGACACAGCTATCCGTTATGTAGTCCCTGCTAATCAGACCGCACCTGTTAAGTGGAAAGAGGTTACTACCCGCAATTTCACAAACATTCTCAAAAAGTTTACCGTGACCGTGACAAAGAGCGACCGTGAAGAAGGCAGCGCCCAGGGCGGCGCTACCCTTGCCGGAGCAGTTTACGGTATCTATAAAGGAGAAACCCTTGTGGACAAATATGTTACGGACAAAAACGGGCAGTTCACCACGAAGGAATATGTCTGCGACAATGACTGGACAATCCGTGAAATCACTCCGTCCGAGGGCTATCTGCTTGACACCACAATCCATAAGGTTGGTGCTGAACCGCAGCTTTATACCGTGGAACACAATCAGACTGCAAACGATGTTAACGAGCAGGTTATCAAGGGCAATATCGCCATCATCAAGCATACCGACGATGGAGAAACCAAGATTGAAACGCCTGAAAGCGGTGCAACCTTTGAAATCTACCTCAAATCCGCAGGAAACTATACCGCTTCTGAGGAAGATGAGAGAGATATTATCGTCTGCGACGAAAACGGCTTCGGACAGACAAAGGATATGCCTTACGGCGTATATACCGTTCATCAGACCTCCGGCTGGGAAGGCCGTGAACTGATGAAGGACTTTGATGTGTTCATTGCTCAGAACGGACAGACCTACCGCTATCTTATCAACAATGCAAACTTTGAAAGCTATATCAAGGTTGTCAAGGTGGACGCAGAAAGCGGCAAGACCATTCCTTATGCCGGAGCAGGCTTTCAGATTTACGATCCGACAGGAAATCTTGTTACGATGTCCTTTATCTACCCGACTCCGACAACAATCGACACCTTTTACACCGACGCAAACGGCTGTCTTGTGACACCGGAGAAGCTGGAATACGGCAAGGGATATTCTCTTGTTGAGGTTCAGGCTCCCTACGGATATGTTCTCGACAGCACTCCTGTGTACTTTGATGTAACGCAGGATAACGCTACCGAAGAAAGCGGGGTTACAGTGATTAAAGTGGATAAGCCGAATATGGCACAGAAAGGCACAATCACCGTAGAGAAAACCGGCGAAGTGTTCTACGGTGTAAGCGTAAGCGGCTCGGAGGATACCGAGGTCATTTACCAGCCGATTTTTGAAATCGCCGGACTTTCGGGTGCGGTTTATGAAATCCGTACAGCCGAGGATATTATTACTCCTGACGGAACAGTACGCTTCACAAAGGGCGAGGTTGTGGATACCGTTACTACGGGCGAAGATGGGCTTGCCAAGAGCCGTGAACTCTATCTCGGCAAATATGAAGTCAAAGAAATCAAAGCACCTTACGGTATGGTGTTGAATGATGAAATTCATACCGCAGAGCTTGTGTATGCCGGACAGAATGTTTCCGTGACGGAAACTGCCACCTCTTTCGTGAATGAAAGACAGAAGGTTGAAATCAGCTTGAAGAAAACGCTTGAAGCAAGCAATCTTTTCGGTATCGGACAGAACGGTGAAATGAAAAATATCAGCTTCGGTCTGTTTGCCGCCGAGGAGCTTGTATCTGCAAGCGGTACTTCTATCCCTGCTGACGGGTTAATTGAAATCGTTACCCTTGATGAAAGCGGAAGCGGTACGGTTAAAACCGACTTGCCTATGGGCGGCTACTATGTAAAAGAGCTTGCCACCGATGAGCATTATATCCTCTCGGATACCAAGTACCCCGTAACATTTGAGTATGCGGGACAGGAAACCGCAAAGGTTCAGCTTGCGGTCAATAACGGCGAAGCAATCGAAAACAACCTCATCTACGGCTCTGTATCTGGCAGGAAGGTCGATGAAAACGGCGAACCTCTCGGCGGTGCGCTGATCGGACTCTTTAAGTCCAACGATACCGAATTTACAAAGGAAAACGCTTTGATGACTGTCACTTCAAAAGAAGATGGCAGTTTTTCTTTTGAGCAGATTCCGTTCGGTATTTGGTATGTAAGAGAAATCGAGCAGCCGACAGGCTTTGTCCTGAACGAAACCGTATATGAAGTGAACATTGCCGAAAATGAACAGG
>SAMEA3663263__coassemble_63_pt1 | contig 44930 bp, 40 predicted proteins | sample SAMEA3663263__metabat2_low_PE_013 | metagenome-assembled genome bin SAMEA3663263 (sample SAMEA3663263) | pig gut metagenome | biome: pig gut; feature: pig-associated habitat; material: faeces | place: China | collected 2013 | reverse complement strand
CGAGCGGCTGGCTGTTGGCCCGCTCGGCAAACTCCTTTGAAGAATAGCGTACATGACCTATCCCGGAAACTCCCACGCCGTATTTTTTGAATTTTGAAAGCGTATCGGCGTTGAATACCTCCGGCACAAGACCGTAGTTCTTTACCGTTTCAACAACGCCTTCGCCGTAGTTGACGGTTATTCCGCAGCTGAGCTGCCCTCTGTGCTGCAGGGCAAAAAGCGCAAGATAGATATCCTGTGCAATATTGCGGCCGTTCATATTGAAGATACCAAATACACCACATTCCTCGTGCGGCTTGTCAAGCATCCGGTTCATTCCTTTCACTAAATTTCAATGAATTTTTCAAAGGTTCTTTATCTTCTCTTTTATAGCGGCATCCTTTTTGAGCACCGCTTCCGCCATATCCTCTTTCATCTTCAGAAGCTTTGCAGTCAGCTCATCATCGCCGAGCGCCAGCATCTGCACGGCAAGTATGGCCGCGTTCTCGGCGCCGTCAATCGCAACGCACGCAACCGGTATCCCGGACGGCATCTGCACGGTCGAAAGCAGTGCGTCAAGCCCGTCAAGCGTGGAAGATTTGACAGGTATGCCGATAACGGGAAGCACTGTGTGCGCGGCAAGCACACCGCCGAGATGCGCCGCCTTGCCCGCCGCCGCAATAATAACACCGAATCCGTTTTTCTGAGCATCAGCAGCAAAGGCGCTTGCCTCATGTGGGGTTCTGTGAGCTGAGAACACATGAACCTCGCACTCGACACCGAAAGATTCAACCTTTTTTATTGCCGGGGCAACAACAGGCAGATCGCTGTCGCTTCCCATGATAACAGCTACTTTTTTCAAGGGAAATACCTCCATATTATTCTCCGAATCACATGACGCAATCCGCAATAATTTGTCTGAATTTACTTATAATTCTATTCTTTTTTTCACAAAAATTCAAGTATACAGGACTTGTTTAAATGATTTCTACATATACATATATACAATTGAACATATAGCGTTTTTTCTTGTGAAATCTAACAGTATGTTGGGGTTCAACGCATTGAAGGAGGATATATGAAACGTGTTGCCGCGCTTGTCTTAACCGCTGTTCTGATTACGCTGTGCGCCTGTTCGGTACAGCGCTTTTCCGACGTCAAAATGTTTGAAAAAAAATTCAATAAGCAGTTCGTCTCCTGCTCAATTGACTGCTCCGAAGCCGTGATAACCGAACAGGACGGCGAACTGCAATATAGCTTTGTCCTCTCCCCTGACGGGAATAAGAATTTTTTGATTTGCCTCTACACTCAGGAGGACGACCAGCGTGTGAAGCGATGCACTGTGACAGCCTGTGCCTCAACGGACGAGATGAACGACGGAATCTATTCCGTGTTCCGTGAAATATGCAGCTCGGTAATAAACGCATTTTCAAACGGAGACGACAGCCCGAAGGAAGTGGCGGAGCTGGTTTTCATGCCGCAGGACGGGGAATATTCGCAATCCGTCCCCCAATACGCGCAGACCGTTTTCAATCGTTACATATATTCTGCGGACAGCTACGGTGCTTTTTTCTGTGTCGAAAATGTCAGCCTGTGTCCGCAGGAAACTCCGGAGCTGACGCTGAGGAGCAGCGAATAGAGTTTATGAAAAAATCTTCTCACGGATAACCCTGCCCCAAAGCTCCGGTTCCTCTTTGATCGGGGAGTGAGCCGACTCCTCAAACCACACTATCTCCTTTGCCGGAGCGTCAAGCATATCGATCCATCTGCTCACTATCTCGGACGGCGTGTTATAATCGTGCCTACCCTGAGTGATGAGAACCGGCACATCGAGCTTTGACGCTGTTTCAAAGAAATTATTGGCTATCACTTCACCCCACAGCTTGTCAGGCAGAGTCAGCGCCCCGCGGGCGTATTTCACAAGCTCAGGTAGCGAATATTCGTCCGATTTTATCAGCGGGATAAGCAGCGATTTGACTATCCCCTCACGGCAGTGATATTCGGCTCCGCCATACTTCGTCAGGCAATCGCGCTGGAGCATCATCGCGTCCTTGTCAGGATACATTCCGTTGACCGGAGCACCCTTTTCAAGCTTTGCGACAACCTTGTCATCACCCACCCTGCGCGCCTCGTTCAGGCAGAACTCATATGACAGGCGTTCGTTCTCAGCACCCTCGACAAACTGACCCATACCGATATAGTACGCTATTTTTTCAGGTATCCTCTTGGTCAGCATAACGCCGAGAATAGAGCCCCAGGAGTGACCGACTATGTATATTTTTTCTTTTCCGAAACGTCTGCAGAGCTCATCGACAACTGCGCAGGCATCCTCTATCATCATCTCCACGGTTATACCGCCGTTAAGAGATGCCTTTGTGCAACTCTTTCCGCTCGCACGCTGATCCCAGCAGACCATTGTGCAAACCTCTGACAAATCAGACTGATACTTCATAACCCAGTTGCGGTCACAGACTCCTGGACCGCCGTGGAGGAAGAGAAGCACGGGCAAATCCGCACTCTGAGAGCGCACACGGATATTCTGCCTGTCTCCGTTGACCGTTATAAATTCCGAATAATCGATTGCATATTTTTTCTTTGCCATAAAATTATCCGCTCCTAATATTTTTCAAATTTGCTCAAAACCCATGCGCAACAAGCAAGAAAGCCACGGTCAAACCGTGGCTGTTTTGTTTGTTCACTTCATCTCGCTCATAAGCACGGGCCTGCCCAGTGCGACAGACTTCTTCGCGGCAAGCGCAACGAGAAGTGTGTTCAGACCGTCCTCAACGGTTGCGGGCGTAGCAGTATCATTGTTCACCGCATCCACAAACTGAATCATCTCATCCCTGAAGGACTGCATATATCTCTCAAGGAAGAAATAGAGCGGCTTATCGCTGACTACTCCATCCTCACCCATAAAGGTGACATTTGTCGGCGTGTCATTTGACGCGACCGCTGCTCCCTTGCTGCCGAAAACCTCGACACGCTGATCATAGCCGTATGCCGCGCGTCTGCTGTTGTCAATAACACCTATCGCACCGTTTGCGAATTTGAGGCTGATGACCGCCGTGTCAACATCGCCCGCCTCGCCTATTGCAGGGTCAACAAGGCATGTCGCATTAGCATAGACCTCTGTCACCTCGCTGCCGCAAAGGAAGCGTGCCATATCAAAATCATGTATAGTCATATCCAAAAACATTCCGCCGGAAACCGCAGAATATTCCGCCGGAGGCGGAGCAGGGTCACGGGAGGTGATTTTAACGATATGTACCTCGCCTATCTTACCCTCTGCCACCATTGCTCGGACATTCGAGAAGTTATGGTCGAACCTGCGGTTGAAGCCGACCTGGAGCTTGACCCCCGCCTTTTCGACAGCCTCCATAACGGCACGAACCTTTTCCGGGGTCAGGTCAACAGGCTTCTCGCAGAATATATGCTTGCCTGCCCGTGCCGCCTCTATCGCAATATCGGCGTGGGTATCCGTTGACGAGCAGATGAGAACCGCGTCAACCTCGCTGTCTGCAAGCATCTGCCTGAAATCGTCATAGATCTTCGGGATGGAGAGTTCCTGTGCAAGGGCGGCAAGTCCGTCTTTTTTGACGTCTGTTATACCGACAACTCTTGCGCCCGGAACATTGTAGGTGATTGACCTTGCGTGAAGCGAGCCTATACGTCCCGCTCCGATAATTCCGATATTGAGCTGTTTCATAATTGCCTCCTGTTCTTTTACTGACAATTAAAATATATCACAACAGGCGGCACAATACAATAGCGAAAAAGTTAAAATTTACTTTGAATTTTTATACTTTTCTCTGGTTGCCATGCCGCCTCTTATATGGCGCTGAGCCTTGTTCACATCGAGGATTTCACGCACCTCGCTGTAAAGCTGCGGATTGAGATTACGCAGCCGCTGCGCGACGTCCATATGTACAGTGGATTTTGAAACGCCGAACTGCTTGGCGGCCGCTCTGACAGTTGCCTTGTTCTCAACTATATACTCCGCCAGCTCCACCGCGCGTTCTTCAACTATGCCCTTCAAATCTAACCCTCCCGTTAAAGTGATATCGTTAATAGATATGCCGCAGGGAGCGGTTATATTCATTTTTTCAAGGAGCTTGCCTGAGTATAAAATAGCTTTCAAAAGAAAAAAAACAGTGCAGCCCGATATGCCGAGGTCTGCACTGCTTGAAGAATACGGTTATGCTTTCTCCGCTTTCCTACGTTCGTCTATCTGTGCCTTTATTTTGTCGTACTTTTCACCGTAGAGCCAATATTTATTCTTATAGATAATATATCCGACAATACAGAACGGAATAGGAACAAGGAACATAAAGATTCTCAGCACATCAAGAGCCTGAGTCGTTATCGCGGTTCCGGAGGCATTGACAAATGAATAGACGAAAACGCCCGCCTCATCGTCCCATGTCTGCGTTATGGATGGCAGCTTCGCAACTTTTATGCCCAGACCGATAACAAACATCGCAATCGCTCCCGCAAACTTTGTCAGAAGCGTCTGAACGGAAAAAATAACACTATCCGCCCGTGAGCCTGTTTTCCACTCGCCGTAGTCCACAACATCGGCAATCATGACGGTTGAGCCTATCTGATTAAGCCCGTTCGAGGTCATCAGGAACGCTCCCGCCAAAGCCACAATTATAACATTTATCCATTTGGCAATATCATTGCCTATGCCGTTATATTCCGGCTTGATAAAGAAGAATACTGCGAACAGCCCCACAAGACCGATTATTGCAAGAAAATAGTTGGCACCGTAAATCTTTTCTCTCGGAATCTTCTTGACTATCAGACTGTAAAAAAACATTGCTATTCCCTGACCTGTGCAGGACACGGCTGTAAACACAGTATAGCCCAGACCCTGGCTCAGATAGCCGAGACCGCCCATGTCACCATAGTAGATAAAAATATAGATTATCTGAAACAGCGCGATAGTGGTGGTCACAACAAACAGAACATAGGACAGCGCATATGCGACAAGCTGATCGTTCGTTCTGAACATGCCGAAAATATTCCCGAGCGACACCTTGCTCTCCGGCAGCTCATACCGCTCACGGTTGCATATAACAGTGACCATAACGAAGCACAGCATCATACTTCCCGCGGTTATTCCGAGGACAAGATATGCCCACATTGCGCCCTTTGTCTCGGAAATTTTGGGGACTATGAGAGAAGTTCCTATCGAGGACATCACAAAGCCGCCGAAGCCGCCTATCAGCCTGCTCATGGACGAGACTTTGTTGCGGTCGTCGGTTGTATTTGCGAAGGTCGGAATCATCGACCAGAACGGGACATCCACAACGGTGAAGGTCATTCCCCAGATGACATACATTCCTATGTAATAGACATATCTCAAAAGCTCTGAGCCAAAGCTCACGGGTGAGAACATCAGCACCAGCGATGCGGCATTGAGCAGCGCACCGACGAGCATCCACGGACGGAACCGCCCGGATCTGCCGCGTTTCGTGTTGTTGACAAGCGTTGCAAGCATGGGGTCATTGACGGCGTCCCACAGCTTCGCCAAAACAAACGCGACTGTCAGAACCATAACGTCAAGTCCCATATATACATTCAAATACACAAGGAAAAACACACTGACGCAGTTGTTCGATATCTCCCGTCCGAGCGAGCCGAGAGAATAGGTGGCTATCTCACCCGCTCTGACACCGCTTTTGTCCTTTTTCCCGTTCTTTGCCATAGGAATCACCTGCTTTTAAGTTTATTTATTATCTTCTCCGCCCTCACGGGTTCTGTAATCAAGAACTTCTTTTGCAATATATATCGGTCTGTGTTTGGATTCCACATAGGTCTTGGAAAGATACTCCCCGAGCACGCCTATGCAGAAAAGCTGAAGCCCGCCGAGCAGAAGTATGAGCACAACTATTGTCGCATATCCCGGCACATCGATTGAAAATGCGAGCTTCTGAATTATAACGACTATCATATAGATTATCGAAACGGCGGAGGTGAAAAGTCCGATAAAAGTCGCCAGCCGCAGAGGCAGAGTCGTGAAAGCTATTATGCCGTCCATGGCATATTTAAAAAGCTTCCAGAAGCTCCATTTTGATTGACCGTTTGCCCTCTCCTCAACCTCATAGGGCATATAGCAGGTGTTGAAACCTACCCATGAGAAAATGCCCTTTGAAAAACGGTAATACTCGCTCATACTCAGCACAGCCTCAACCACCCTGCGTCTGAGCAGTCTGAAATCGCTCGCTCCGCTGCGGAACTCAATCTCGGCCATTTTGTTTATAAGTTTATAAAAACAGTTTTTGAAGAAGGAGAGCACCTTTGATTCGTGTCTGTCCTCCTGATAACAGGCCACGCTGTCATAATCCTCGTTCTCATCAAGCACTTTCATCATATCAAGCACAAGCTCCGGGCGCTGCTGGAGATCCGCATCTATTATGCAGACATAGTCCCCCTCGCTCTCCTTAAGTCCCGCATATATCGCAGACTCCTTGCCGAAATTGCGGGAGAAACCGACCACCCGGACATTTTTGCTCTTATTGTATATCTCACGCAGACGGAGCATCGTGTCATCGCGGCTCCCGTCGTTCACAAAGACAATCTCATAGTCAAAGCCCTTGTTTTCAAAAGCATTGACGGCAGCGTCATAAAAAAGCTCCACGTTATCCTGCTCATTATAACACGGAACCACCAAAGAAAGTTTCATTTCTTTCCCTCCAAAATCCTGATTTTTTTGTCTAATTTTATCATATAAAAAAGTGAAAATCAATAATTTTGCAGTTATACATAAACGTGTAAAAACTTTTATTTTTCGGTTTACCTTTGGAACAGAAAATGATATTATATAAAAAGCATGGATAAAGTAAAATTCCGGAGGGAAAATTCTGCATGATTGAGAAATTTCAGGGTATTTTCACCGCGTTGCTCACACCGTTTGATAAGAATTTCAAGGTCAATCACAAAGAGCTTAAAAGGCTCATTGAAATGAACATAGAAAAGGGCGTATCCGGTTTTTATGTCTGCGGAAGCACCGGAGAGGCCTTTCTGATGGACGAAGAGGAGCGCACAGAGGTTATGCGCACTGTGGCCGACACCGTTTCGGGTCGGCGCACAATCATAGCACATATCGGCTCAGTGAATATGATGGAGGCTGTGCGTCTTGCAAAAAAAGCCGAGGAGTTCGGATATGACGCCGTTTCCTCCGTCGCCCCATTCTATTACAAATTCTCATTTGATGAAATCAAGAGCTATTACTTCTCAATAGCCGACAGTGTAAATATTCCTATGATACTGTACAATATTCCGCTGTATTCGGGGGTCAGTATGAACGAGGAAAATCTTGCCGTCTTCCTCAACGATGACCGTTTTCTCGGCGTCAAGCACACTTCAAACGACTATTTTCTGCTTGAAAGAATGAAAAAGGCCTTTCCCGAAAAGGTTTTCTTCAACGGTTTTGACGAGATGCTTCTCCCCGGTCTTATAATGGGCGCGGGCGGAGCGATCGGAAGCACCTACAACTTTATGCCCGATAAATTCGTAAGACTTTTCACTGCTTTTAAAAGCGGCGACATTGAGGGTGCTCAGGCAATACAGCATGAGGCAAACGATATTATAAAGGCGCTGATAAAAACAGGCTGTGTTATGGCTGCCGAGAAGGAGGTTCTTTGTCTGATGGGCTACGACATGGGTTCATGCAGACCGCCTTTCAAAGCCCTCAGCGCTGATGAGAGCCTTTATCTCAAAGAAAATGTTATTCCCCTGCTTTGACAACTGAGGAGATGCTTTTATGACTGCAATCGGTATTGATATCGGAACCACCTCCATCTGCGCTGTTGCGGTTGACCCCGAATCGGGCGAACTGCAAAAGAGCATAACTCTCGCAAACCCCGGCGTCACGCAGACAACCGGGATTCAGGACCCGGAAAAGATAGTGTCACTCTGCACGGAGCTTGCCGACAGAATAATCGATGAATTCGGCAGAGTGCTCTGCATCGGAATCACGGGACAGATGCACGGAATAATTTATCTTGACAAGAGCGGCAATGCCGTAAGTCCGCTTTACACCTGGCAGTTTTCCGGGTCAAACGAGCTTTGCGGCAACGGTCAAACATATACGAAAAAGCTCTCCGAGCTTACCGGATTCAGAATGTCCGCGGGATTCGGGCTTTCCACTCTCTATCTGCATACCGAAAAGAGCTGTGTGCCGGAGAGCGCTGTCTCCTGCTGCACCGTTCACGACTACTTTGCAATGAGGCTCTGTTCGCGCACTTCACCCGTTATGCACACCTCAGATGCCGCAAGCTTCGGTCTGTTTTCAACGGACACTATGAGCTTTGACCGTGAAGCTGTGAGGCGGGCTGGCTTGCCTGAAAACATTCTTCCTGACGTTTCGGCCGGTCTTGAAGTGATAGGTGAACACCGCGGCATACCGGTATGCATCGCAATAGGCGACAACCAGGCAAGCTTCATCGGTTCGGTGTGCGACATAAAGAGCTGTGTGCTCGTAAATATAGGGACGGGAAGTCAGGTTTCATTTGCAACCTCGGACAAAAACTTTATTGCCGGTACTGAGCTTCGCCCCTGCTGCGGCTCCGTTATGCTGAGAGTCGGCTCCGCGCTCTGCGGCGGCATGGCGTTTTCCGCCCTCGAACGGTTTTTGAGAAGCTGCGCGGAGCTTGTCACAGGTAAGGAGATTCCGAGCGCATATCCGTCCATTGACCGCTATCTTGAAAAACCGGAGCCTGAAAATCCGCTTAAGGTCAGCACCCTCTTCGAGGGCACGAGGGACAACCCGTCACTCAGAGGCAGTGTGTGCGGCATAGGGCTTAACAATTTCACGCCCGGGCATCTTATCTGGGGCACGCTGCATTCCATTGCGGACGAGCTGTATGACATGTACACAGCCGCCGGAGAGAAAAAGAGCATCCTTGTCGGTTCCGGAAACGGGCTGAGAAAAAATCCCGCTCTCCAAGGCATTTTTGAACAGACCTTCGGCATGAAGCTGCTGACCCCTCAGCACAAGGAGGAGGCAGCCTTCGGTGCGGCGCTGTGCGGGCTTTGCGCGTGCGGCAGATTTGACAGTATTGAAAAAGCTCAGAAGCTTATAAGATATTAAGGAGCTGACAGACAATGAAAAAATCTGAAATAACCATTGCCAGAGAATTCAAAATAAGCGACATAGACAACCGCATATACGGTTCGTTTATAGAGCATCTCGGCAGGGCGGTGTACGGCGGGATATACGAGCCCGGTCATCCATCAGCGGACAAAAACGGTTTTCGCAAGGATGTTATAGAGCTGATACGTAAGATAGATGTGCCCATCGTCCGCTATCCCGGCGGCAACTTCGTCTCCGGATATAACTGGGAGGACGGAGTCGGACCTGTTGAGAAACGTCCGAAAAGGCTTGAGCTGGCATGGGGTTCGCTTGAAACAAACGAATTCGGAACAAACGAATTTATGGACTGGTGCAAAGCGGCGAACACCTCCCCCATGATGGCGGTAAATCTCGGCACAAGAGGACCTGAAGAGGCCCGCAATCTCGTTGAATACTGCAACCACAGGGGCGGCTCCTACTGGAGCGACCTTCGCCGCTCACACGGTTGGGAGAAACCTCACAATGTCAAGCTCTGGTGCCTCGGAAATGAGATGGACGGAGACTGGCAGATGGGTCACAAGACCGCCTATGAATACGGGCGTGTTGCAAATGAGACGGCAAAGCTGATGAAATGGACGGACCCGTCAATAGAGCTCGTTCTCTGCGGCTCCTCCGCGATGGGCATAAAGTCCTTCGGCGACTGGGAAGCCACGGCGCTTGAGCAGGCATATGAAAAGGTGAACTATATATCGCTTCACCAATATTTCGGGAACGCCGAGAACGACACGGAAAATTTTCTTGCCCGCTCAGTTGAGCTTGACAACTACATAAAAACCGTCATATGCATCTGCGACTACATAAAGGGCAAGCTTCATTCAAAGCACAGCGTCAATCTTTCTGTTGACGAGTGGAATGTCTGGTATCATTCACACGGCGCGGAATTTGAAAAGTGGTCAAAAGCGCCGCATATTCTTGAGGATGTCTATAACTTTGAGGACGCTCTTGTGGTCGGGCTGATGCTCATCACTCTCATAAACAACAGCGACAGAGTAAAGGTCGCCTGCCTGGCTCAGCTTGTCAATGTCATCGCCCCGATAATGACACAGGACGGCGGCAAGGCGTGGGCTCAGACTATATTCTATCCATATCTTCACGCTTCAAAATACGGAAGAGGCTGTGCGCTGCGCCCCGTTATAAAGACTGATAAGCACGACACAAAAAGCTACTGTGATGTGCCCGACATGGACGCATGCGCAACGCTCAGCGAGGACGGGACGGAAATCACCGTTTTCGCCGTCAACCGTGACCTTTCACAGGATAACCTCGTCACCCTCAACCTCACCGACTTTGACGAGCCTGCCGCAATTGAGCACATTGAGATGGCGGGATATGACCTGAAAGCCGTCAACACGGCGGATTGTCAGGCCGTTGTTCCGAGAAATGCCCCGCTGCCTGAAATCAGCGGCAAAAAGGCTCAGATAAAGCTCGCTCCGCTGTCATGGAACGTGATAAGATTTAAAGTTAAATAATAAAGCTTTTGGCCATATCAGATGAAAGTGAGCGGTACTGCGAATTTTTTCAGGTACCGCTCACTGATTATTTGACTTTAGCCGGTATATAATGTATTATTGTCAGCGAAAAACGAGGTGGTATAATGATAAAAGAACTTTTTGCGCTGGTAGTGTCTTTCTTCAAGATCGGCATTATGACCTTCGGCGGCGGATATGCGATGCTTCCGATGCTCCAGCGTGAACTTGTCGAAAACAGAAAATGGGTCACTGAGGAGGAAATTCTTAACTATTTCGCCATAGGGCAGTGCACACCCGGTGTTATCGCCGTCAACACGGCAACCTTTGTCGGCTACAAAAGGTGCAAGATTCCCGGCGCAATTTTTGCGACGATAGGCGTTGTGCTGCCGTCAATGATAATCATCACCGTAATAGCGGCGGTGCTGAGCAATTTTGCGCACATTCCTGCCGTTCAGCACGCTTTCGCCGGAATTCGAATTGCTGTCAGCGCGTTGATTGTGGCGTCCGTGATAAAGCTGATAAAAACAAACGTCAAGAGCATTGCGCAAATTATCATTGCCGTTGCTGCTTTTGTGCTCGTCGCAGTGTTCGGTCAAAATCCCGTGTTTGCGGTTATCGGCGCGGCAGTGGCCGGGCTTTGCCTCGGAAAGTGGGGTGAGCGCAGAAAATGATTTATCTTCTTCTTTTTTGGGAATTTTTTAAGACGGGTCTTTTCGCCGTCGGCGGAGGTCTCGCAACACTCCCGTTTTTGACACAGATGTCCGTGTCGCACCCCGACTGGTTCACAACTCAGATGCTTGCCGATATGATAGCGGTGTCGGAGTCCACGCCCGGACCGATAGGTGTGAATATGGCAACCTATGTCGGCTACACTGTAGCGGGTATACCGGGTGCAATAGTTGCCACCTGTTCTCTGGTTCTGCCCTCGCTGATAATCATAACCATCATTGCCGGCATGCTTGAAAAATACATGAACAACAAATATGTTCAGTGGGTATTCAGTGGACTGCGTCCCGCCGTCACGGGGCTTATAGCCGCCGCAGGCTATTCGGTCATAAAGCTGTCGATAATGGTTCCCGATGCCGTTTTCAGCATCAAGGCTCCGTGGGCGGTGTTTGACTGGAAATGTGTACTAATCTTTGCAATTTTCATCCTTCTGACGCAATTAAAATGGACGAAAAAGCTGCATCCGATAATTTATATCACCGTAGCCGCGGTTTTGGGAATTGTTTTGGGATTATAAAAGTCTGAATCAGAGAAAAAACGCAGGGAGTTAACCGCTCCCTGCGTTTTCATGTTAAAAATGTGCCGAAAGTTCGCATTCCAAAGAAAAAAATGCTGTTCAGCTATGAGTTTTCTTTGCAGTCGAGATAACGAACAAACGCCTCAAGAAGTCTGTCATTGCGCGCACAGCTGTCATCGGCGCACCCGTGCCACGCACAGGAGGTTTTTCGTTCCTGTGAAAACGCCACAATCTGTCCCCTCGCGCCGGTTTTGACAAAAACATCGGTGTCTCTGAAACGAGTGCATGCATAGTCTTTTTCCATTGCAGCCGAAATGTAACTTTCGCTAATAATGCGTTTCCCGTCATAAATTCCGCCGTTGGCATAGGCAAAGCCCAGTTTGGCTATATCGTCCGCGCGCGCGTAAAAACCACCGCCTGCTATCGGATATCCCATGGGACACTTTGCCATTGCCCACTGGCGAAAACCGAGCGGAAGAAAAATGTTTTCATTGAGGAAAGTGTCGGCAGGCATGCCGCTCGCTCTGTTTATTACTCTTGAAAGAAGATAATATGACTCATCGGAATACTTATAAAAGCTTCCCGGAGTGTGTTCAAGCGGCAATGAAACGATATATTTGAGAAAATCATCACCGATTTGCGGAATATCATTGTCGCTGTCGATATTATAGGGTATTTTCTCAAATCCTGTCTTGTGCTGCATGGCGTTTTCCACGGTCACATCCGCCCATTTTTCATCATATTTCTCCGGCAGTTCGTCTTCCGAAAAGAATGTGAGGATACGATCGGACAAGTTAAGCAATCCCTTATCGCACAGTATCCCTATGCCTGCCGCAATGAAAAATTTGGTGACGGAATGGGAATTGTTGCAGTTATTTGAAAGTGGATTGTGATAATACTGTATTCCGTCTTTGTCAATAACTGCGGCATCGTACATTGGATCTTCCTCCGCCAGCACCGCATCGAAAAGTTCATTTTTCATTGTTTACTCCCCTTTTTATATGCCATCAACAACTGCAAACATCGTTTTTTAAGCTTTCTATTTTCAATCCATATTGTGACGTTTCATATAATCGTGTATACAGTCAAGCTCGTTGAAATATTGCTTCTTGCCGCCTATCTTCATATAGCGCTCGTTACCCTTGCCGAGCAGAAGAAGAATATCGCCCTTTTGCATATGGTCGAGGGCGTAGTCTATCGCCTCGGCTCTGTCGGTAATCTTCACGAAGCGGTCTCCCGCTCCGCCCTCGATAACCGCACTTGCTATCTCGTCAAGTATATCATCCGGCGGCTCGTTGTCGGGATCCTCGTTTGTCAGAATGATAAAATCGCTCATCTTTGCGCTGACAAGACCTATATCTCTGCGGCGTATCTGTGCCTTTCCTCCCGGTGAACCGAAGAGGCATATTATCCTGTTCGGCTTATACGCGCGCATTGTCTCAATGATGTTTTCAAAGCTTATACCGTTGTGGGCATAGTCTATAATAACATCGTAATCATCGCTGACATGCACTATCTCGACCCTGCCGCACACGGACACGTTTTTCAGCGCGTCCTTTATCGCATCGACGGGTATATCCATATGTCTTAGCAGTGCTATTGCCGCGAGCGCATTATACACGCTGAAGAATCCCGGCATGCCCACCTCGGCGCGCCATCTCTCTCCACCGCCTACACAGTCAAACTCAATGCCTAAAAATCCGGGGCGGCGCAGACATTCTATATTCTCGGCATAAAAATCCGCCTTTTCGCTCAGTCCGAAGCTTATCACCTCACCCTTGGAGGCTTCGGCTATATCGTCAAAGAAGTTGTCGTCAATATTGGCTATTGTAATCCCGCTGCGGGAATAGAGCTGCTTCTTCCAGTAGGCATACTCCTCAAAGCTTCGGTGCTCTCCTCCGCCTATATGGTCGGGAGAAAGGTTCGTGAATATTCCGGCATAGAAATCTATGCAATCCACTCTGCTCATCTTCAGCCCGAGTGATGAGACCTCAAGGCACACAGCCTCACACCCGTTATCCGCCATAAGACGAAGTATTTTCTGAACCTCGTAGGACTCCGGGGTCGTGTTCTCGGTCGGCACCTCGGTATCTCCGAAGAAAGCTCCGAGCGTCCCTATGACCCCGGTTTTTATACCGCAGTTTTCAAGCGCCGAACGGATGATATATGTGACTGTCGTTTTACCCTTGGTTCCTGTCACTCCGATTATCTTCAGCTCATCGGCAGGATGCCCGAAGAGATTGGCGCTCATTGCCGCAAGGTCCGCTCTGGCATTGGTGCTTTTGACAACGACCGCATCTTGCGGCAGGCTCAGACTCTCTTCAGCAAGAAACACCCGGCAGCCCTGCTCATATGCGGACGGGGCAAATTTTCCGCCGTCCGTTTTTTCACCCTTTATGCAGACAAACATTGTTCCCTCATGAGCCTTGCGCGAATCATAGACAATATCGCTGACATCGATTTCGGGGACCTCGCCGACAGCGGTGGTGCCGGCAAGCAGCTCTTTTAATAGCATATTGTTTTCTCTCCTGTTTACTGTTTTTTGAACGGTTTTATCAGAAATCCGAATTTAAGTTCCTTTTCATCAAGCAGGCGAAGCTCCTTTTCAGGGTCGTTGTGATGCTGAGCCTCACTTATCGCGGTCATACGCCAATCGAGATTGACTACCGTTTCTTCAAGCGGACTTAATTCAAAATCGTGTGCCGTCTGCGCAATCATATGATTGGTAAAATGGCGGGCATTAAAGCAGAAATTTTTCATTGAGAACGGTTCAAAGCGAAGTCCCGTTTTCTTCCCGCTCACCTGCGCCCAGCGGGTCGCATAGTGAGATGAATTTTCCTGCGGGCGTATGTAGTGCTCAAAATTCTCGGTGACGGTGGTATGCCACAGTCCCGCGCGCTGTGAGCGGTGTCTGTCAACATAGCTCTCCTTGGGACCCAGACCGAAATACTCTATAAATTCGCAGCCCTTCGGCATCATAAAGGTATATCCGAGCTTCGGCAGCACGGGCGCTTTATCATCGGCTCTGCCGTCAAACTCCAGCGTCACTGAGCCGTCAGCATAAAAATTATAGCAGACCTGCGCCCTTATGACGGGCGGGCAGGAGGGACCGCCTATGGATATTGATGTTTTTACTCTAACCAAGCCCGATTGCTGCTCAACCTCTGTGGCATATTTCTTCTGAGATGAATGGTAAAGATTTTTAAGCTCCCACATTTTTGACGAGCCTCTGTTATAGCAAGGTGCGCGCCAAACATCAGGCTCTATCGGGGAAGCAAGCAGCTCTGAACCGTCAATTTTTATTGAACAGATTTTGCCGTAAGGCTTATCAAATATATATTGCACTTCGCCCGCCGTTATTATAGCATATCTGCCGCTGTCACGAAGCGCGATCTCTCCGTCAAGTGAAGGCTTTGCAGGCTCCGCTTCCTTCAAAACAAACTGTTCAAAACCCGTTTCAAATCCCCTCGGTGCCCACGGGGTATCATCATTCTGAACAAAGCTGAGCGTCAGGATACAGGAACTGAGCTTTTCAGCCGTCTCAGGAGCAAACAGCTCATATTCTGCGCTGCTTTGCGGAGCGATATCAAGTGCTTCGATTCTGCCTGACGCCGCGGTTTTCCCCTCATCCTCAAGCTTCCACTCAACAGCATAGTCGAGAAGGGATGTAAAGCGTCTGCGGCTCGTGATTTTTATTCTGCCACCGCCGAGATACTGCGCAGCATACTGCTGATAAACACGCTTCATATCAAAATATCCCGGTCTTTCACGCCGGTCGGGATATACCAATCCGTCTATGCAGCATATAGAGCTGTTCGGATAATCGCCGAAATCACCGCCGTAGTAATAGCGGGACATGCCGTTTTCATCCGGCACATTGACCGCATGGTCACAAAACTCCCATATGCAGCCGCCGAAGTGATTATCATATTTTTCAACAAGCTCCCAGAACGGATAGACATCTCCCGTGCTCATCGAACAGACATATTCACACATAAAAAACGGTTTTTGATACTGTTTGTCGTTAAGATAGTTTTCAATGTATTCCGTTCCGGCATACATGCGGCTCTCAACATCGGAGATGTCCGAAAAATTCTCACTCGGCGGCACAGCCTTGAACTCAAGATGAGAATTTTCATAATGCACAAGCGCCTGCGGCTCACGCGAACGGATATATTCCGCCATGGCGCGATGATTGACGCCGGCTCCCGACTCATTGCCGAGAGACCACAGCACAACGCACCCGTGATTTTTGTCGCGCTCAAAAAGCCTTCTCGCCCTGTCAACGTATGCCTCGCGCCATTCCGGCTCGGACGAAAGCTTTGACCAGCGCATCCAATCCCACTCGCCCTCATAGTCATAGCCCATGCCGTGAGTTTCAATATCCGCTTCATTGACAAGCATTATGCCGTATTTGTCGCAAAGTCCGGGGAATCTCGGATCGTTCGGATAGTGTGAAGTGCGTATCATGTTGCAGTTCGCGCGCTTTATCAGAAAGATATCCTGAAGCATATCCTCCATTGTGACCGCATGTCCGAGTATCGGGTGCGAATCGTGGCGGTTTATTCCCCGCGCTTTGACCTTTTTACCGTTAAGGAGGCACACGCCGTCCTTTATCTCAAAACGCCGCACCGCAGTGTCAAACAGAACCGTCTCGTCTCCGACAGTCAGATACAGCTCGTATAATGCGGGTTCCTCATCGTTCCAGAGCTTTACGCACGGAATATCAAGCGAAAATCCGCAGTTCGCGCTCTCGCCCTCACAGACAATCTCACCGGACGGTGAAACAAGCCTGTAAGCAATGCCAGCCTGCGTGTTAAGTCTTGCATCTATAATAAGTGAGGCCGACTGAAAGTCATCCGAGACCTCGGATTTGATAAAGATATCCTCAATGCGTTTCTCGCCTCTCGCAAGGATATAGACCTCTCTGAATATGCCGGAAAGCCTGAAGCAGTCCTGGTCTTCAAGATAAGTACCGGGGCACCATTTAACAACAAGAACACATAGAACATTATCGCCTTCAGCAGCGAAATCCCCAATGTCAAATTCGCTTGAACAGTGAGACACCTCGCTGTAACCGACAAAGCTTCCGTTGAGCCAAACATAAAAACAGGAATCCACTCCCTCAAAATTCAGGAACAAGCGGCGTTCTGTAAAGTTCTTATCGAGGTTAAAGTGTTTGACATAAAGCCCGCAGGGATTCTCGTCAGGAACAAACGGCGGATCCGTCGGGAACGGGTATTCAAGGTTGCTGTAAAGCGGCGGATCATATCCTCTGTCCGTATAGGTTTGCCAGCTTCTCGGCACATCAATTTTATCAAATTCATCCGCCTTTCGCGCATAGTCGACAGGCTCCTCCGAAACGTCCTCGAAGCTTTTGAAGAAACGAAAATCCCACTCGCCGCACAAGCTCAGAAAATATTCCGATTCCTCGCGGTTCCTCTTCTTCGCGCTTTGAGCAGACGCAAAGGGAATAAAATAAGCCCTGGGGTCGAGACATCCCACATGGAGCGTTTCAAGCTGTTTGTGATATTCGGGCACTTTCATTGCATACCTCCGTATTTTTATCCTGTATAATTTTAATGCCTGGGCGCTTCAAAGTCAACTCAAACAGGAAAAATAAATGTATGTTCATTGACGGCAGACCAATATAACGTTATAATAATAAAAAATTGTTGGAGGTTGGCAGATGGAACTATTTGACCTTGTGATAATCGGCGGCGGACCCGCCGGATATAACGCGGCGGAAAGAGCCGCAAAATCGGGACTGAAAACAGCGCTTGTAGAAAAAAGGGCGCTCGGCGGAGTTTGCCTCAACGAGGGCTGCATACCCTCTAAATCACTGCTTTACAGCGCCAAGCTCTATGAACATGCGACTCAGTCGAAGCGATACGGCGTTACCGTCGAGGGCGCGAGCATTGACCAAAAGACAGTCATTGCCCGCAAAAACAAGGTTGTCAAGCAGCTCACAATGGGCATCAATGCCCGCATGAAGCAAGCAGGTGTGAGCGTCATTCAGGCCGCGGCATATATAGAGGGAAAGAAAGGCGAAAACTTCGCCGTGAGTGCCGGAGAGGAGCTGCTTGAGGCGAAAAATCTGCTTATATGCACCGGCTCTCAGCCCGTTCTGCCGCCGATACCCGGCCTGCGTGAGGGAGTTGAGAGCGGATTTGTGATGACGAACCGTGAAATTCTTGACCTTGAGGAAATTCCCGAAAAGCTCACCGTCATAGGCGGCGGGGTCATTGGGCTTGAAATGGCCGCCTACTACAATTCAGTCGGAAGTGAGGTCACGGTTATCGAGATGCTCGAACGGATAGCAGGAAGCACCGACGCCGATATTTCAGATATGCTTCAAAAGGTTTACGCGAAAAAAGGCATAAAATTCTGCACCTCATGCAAAGTCACCGAAATATCGAACGGCAGTGTGGCATACGAGACTGCTGACGGCACCAAGGTTTGCGTTCAGGCTGACAAGGTGCTCTGCTCCGTTGGACGCAGAGCCGTGACGGACGGTCTGGGAATTGAAAACCTCGGAGTTGAAACGGCTAAAGGAGCCATTGTCACAGACGAGCACATGCGCACAAATGTCGCGGGAGTCTATGCCGCCGGAGATGTTAACGGAAAATCCATGCTTGCCCACACCGCTTACAGAGAGGGAGAGGCGGCAGTCAATAATATTCTCGGCACCGATGACACCGTTCGCTACGGCAGTGTGCCGAGCGTCATATACACCAATCCTGAGGTCGGCTCAGTCGGCGAGACGCTTGAAAGCGCACTCAAAAAAGGAATCGACGCCGAATGTGTCAGAGTTTCCATGCGCATGAGCGGACGTTTTCTTGCCGAAAATGAGGGTGGCGACGGCATATGCAAGCTGATAGTCAACAAAGCGGACAGAAAGATTATCGGTGTTCACATGATAGGAAGTTACTCCTCCGAGATAATTTACGGTGCCGCAATGATGATAGACACGGAGCTTGACATTGAGACGCTGAAGGGTGTTGTTTTCCCGCATCCGACAGTCTGCGAGGTTATCAGGGAAACGCTTTTTGAGATATAAAAAAACAATATAAAAACCGAGGACCCGGCGCGCCGTTTGATGACGCTCCGGGTCTTCGGTATTGCATATAGGAAATAGGTAAAAGAGATTATCAAAAATTATTCGTAGTCGTAGCATACACCCAGCTCAGCACCAGTGGCAGTCGCCGCGGTGAATGTACCTTTGAGTCTGTATGTACTGAAGGGGTTCACTATCGCACTGTCCTCAAGATATCCGTAGGTCCCGTTAAAAGTCTGCTCCCAAGTTTTCACAGTCTTGTATTCTCCGGAAGAGAGCTTCTGAAGCTCGAGCTTTATTGTAACCTTAATCACCGGAGAGGTTGTGCTCAACCTGCCCGAAACCTCCGCCGTCAGGCCAGATATAACAAGCAAAACAGTCCTTCCGTCAACATAGGAGGATAGGGGCATAACCCCACCGTCATCGGCAGAGCTGATGGCGTCGATATCGGTATCAGCATCCGCAGCGGACGCCGGGATGCAGGCGACCGCGGAGAAGACGAACATCAACGCGAAAACACAACTGAGAACTTTTTTCATAACTGACACGCTCCTTGATTTTTCGGGCTTTGCCCGATTTATAAGGCGGAGCCGAAATATGTTATCCGGCAACAAGCGATTCCGCCATTTTTATCAGTTCATCTCCATCCGGAGGATCAATGTTTCCCTCGACATCGGAGAAGTGAATGCAATACTCTATTCCGTTTTCCGCCCAATACAGAAGTGAGGATTTTTCCATCTCGCTTATCACACCGGCATTTCCGTTGATATTTACTACTTCGAGTCTTTCAGTATCCTCGCTATTGAAACCAATGCTGCTACCAGATTTTGACGAAGAAACGTTAATATAATCCCCTTCAGCATTATAATAAAACAAGTCCATACCTGTTCTGTAATAAATTATTTTTCTCTTTTCGAAACCTTTAGGGACATAGGATAAGTCAAAACTGAAGTCGAGAGAATCATACTTTCTAAACGCCATTGAAAACCTAAGCTCAGATATATTTTTATCGAACCTCACACGCAACCCGTTGTCATGTTCACTTCCGGACGGACCAGCAAAGACACCACCGACCAAAAGTGCTGTGATAACTGCGGCGATGAGCAGGTTTCTGGCTTTGAGACTGAGCCTGTGATATTTTCCGCCTCTCATTTTTCCGCAGAGTTTTTTCATTTTTCTTTCAAAGCTCTTGCTGAACTCGTGCTCCTCTGCTGAACTGAGCCTGTCCTCAGCCTCTTCGGCAAGATATATAGCTGCATTTTTGCAGGCATCAGACAAATGTTGTTCGTTCATCCAAAATCTCACCTTTCCTGCAGTTTCATCTCCTTCTGTTAACTAAATTCACTTTTTCGGCGTTTTTGTGACACTTTTTTCAAAAGTTTTTTGAATTTGTATTAATTAACAGATTTGGCGGTGTTTTTTTGTTTTGTGATTGTGCATTTTGACAACAATGTTGTGTTATTAAGATTGTGCGGGAGCGCACGGAGACCCTATCCTACGAATCGAAAATAAAATTCACGGTCTGATATTGGAAATCTGATATCTGTTCGACACCCCTTCTGTCACGGCTGCGCCGTGCCACCTTCCCCTCAATGGGAAGGCTTAGAGCGGGCGAACACAGTTTGCACCTAACGCCTGACACCTGATATCTAAAATAGTTTCAAAAGCCTCTCTCAGAGGAACGAAAGGCAGCCACGGAAAAATCCGTGACTGCCCCACTCATATCCAAACCTCACGAAATGAAGGTGTTGTCGATATAATCAGATGTTTTCAAATCCGCTGAAGCCCTTGAAGATATGCTCGTCATACTCGTTATCCTCATCCTTGTCGTGCAGCGGATACCAAACCTGAGCGAAGAAGGGGTTGACCCTTGCCTCCTTGTCATAAGCCCAGTGGAACTTCTTGCCCTCGCAGTCTGACGGAAGCTCCTGCGGGCACCAGTGACCGCCCTTGAGAACAAGGTTGGGAGACATCATGAACTCGTGACCGTGAGCGCACTTCCACTTGATGGGAGTATAGAAATCTACATACTCCTCCTCGGTTGCAAGGCACTCGCCGCCTCTGAACTGAGCAGCTTTCTTCAGGTCGTCAAGAGTAAGCTCGGAAACATCCTTGGTCTCATCATAACCGTGGTCAAGATAGCTGACCTCCTCGGTGGGACGCTCAATCTTAAAGGTATCCCATGTGCCGATGTTCTCCCAGTTCTCCTTTGAGCCATAGTAAGCGGTGATTCTGTCCTCAACGTTATTCTGAATCCACCACATTGTGCCGTAGATTTCCTTGTTGGCGAGCTTCTTCATCATAGTGTTCTTGAGGATGGGCGCAAACGGCTTTGCAAGAACAGCAAGCTTATAGAAAGACTCAACCTGATTCATCATCTGCTTGAAATATTCCTTGACAGGGATATTAGCTCTGAAGTGGAGATACTCCTCAAGCTTGTCGGAGTCAGCATACCACTGACCGTGGAAGTTGCGGAGAATAAACCAGTTGGCGTTGAAAAGCTTCTTTGTGGAGCCGATGCCCAGTGTGCCGAGAAGCAGCTCTTCAAACTCGAAGTTTGTGAGTCTGTATTCCTTACCGCTGCCGATGTTATAGAACTTTCTCCAGAAATCCTCGGGAACATCGTCATCGCAGATGTTTGCAAGCAGTCTGCCCGAATCCTCAACTGTTGCCCACTCGAGAACGCCGTTTATCGGCACGTGGAACATAATGGGGTCGATATTTTTGAGAATCTGGGGATAGAGAATACCGGACTGGCGCAGAGAAACCCAGTGTTTGAGTCCCGACTCGGCAAAATAGCTCTCAGCGATAACCTTGCTGACGGCATAGTGATCATATATGCTGATTTTGATGGGGTCGCCTGTTCTTGCCCAGTGAATGGGAGCGTTTCTGTCGCCCGTCTCGGCAACCGTGCCTATGTAAACGACTTTGATATCGTCCTTGTTGGGCTGAGCCTTGACAGCCTCAACAATATTTCTTGCTGCCGTGGTGTTGGTCCGGATGGTTTTTGTCGGATAGTAGTCAGCGCTGGGAGAAACCATACCGCCGACATGGAGAACATAATCCGAACCCTCAACGCATTTGAGAACGTCATCATAGTTCGTCAGGTCGCCCCAGACCAGCTTCACGCTGGGATCGTTTTCATAATCCTTGAACTTGTCTCTGTTCTTCTGGCTGCCTCTGTTGAGCAGGACGATGTTCAGCTTATCCTTTTTCTTATAGAGCTCCTTGAAGCCTGCCCAGCCCATCGTTCCCGAAGAACCGGTGAGAAATACTGTCTTTTTGTCTGCCATGTTTTTACCCTCCAATAGCATTTTATCACCCGTTATGATAGCACATAATAATTAAATTAAATTTACTTATATGCAAAATATGTCAAACTCGGGACAAAAATATCGAAATATTTTCCACTGTGCGCTTATCAAGAAAATGCTCTATCAGCTCCGTCTGCCTTGTCTCATTTTCGGTGCCGTTTATCCTACTCAGAAATGAATCAATTATCTCATGGCGTCTCAATAGATATGCTCCGGTTTCCCTGCCTTTTTCCGTCAAATATATAAGTCCGTACTTTTCAAAAGTCACAAATCCGTCTGTGCTCATGCTGTGAACCATCCTCGATGCGGACGGCACACTCACGTTTATCTGCCGGGCAAGCACGCCCAAACGCACAGAGCCATCCTCACCGGCATTGCGAAAAATCATCTCAAGATAGTCCTCCTGCGCCACGGTCATACCGTCCTCACCTTTGAAATCATATCCTTTGAAAGTGCAGAATCCTTCCTCTTTGTCCATCGCAGTCACCTTTTTCGACCGGTACTATATTATGGTAGAAGGAAACATTGTTTCCCTACGCTAACTTATTGATATTAAAAGGTGGATTAAAATATGAATTCTTTTTCTCTGAACATGCTCAATGTCGGCGAGCAAGCACTCGTCGATTCTCTTGATTTTCAATCCGCAAACCGGCGCCGGATGCAGGATATCGGACTTATAGACGGCACAAGAGTTGAATGTTTGCGGAAAGCCGCGTGCGGAGACCCCGTCGCATATCTGATAAGAGGCGCTGTGATAGCGCTGCGCAATGAGGACGCAAAAAAGATTTTTGTCACAAAGCAATAAATACTGTTACGGAGTTGATTTCTTATGGGGCTTACCGTCGGTTCAACGGGCTCTAAAAGCATTGACACAGGGCTCAACATACAAAGAAAACACGACAGCGACCTCGTCATTGCGCTCGGAGGTAATCCTAATGTCGGCAAAAGCACCGTTTTCAACGCGCTGACCGGGATGAAACAGCACACCGGGAACTGGCCCGGCAAAACCGTCACCAACGCCTGCGGAACACATTCATATAAAGGACGGGACTTCATACTCGTTGACCTGCCCGGCACATATTCCCTGTTCGCCCACTCCGCCGAGGAGGAGGTCGCGCGCGATTTTATATGCTTCGGCGGCGCAGACGCGGCTGTCATTGTCTGCGATGCCACCTGTCTTGAACGCAATCTCAACCTTGTTCTTCAGACGATTGAAATCACGCCTCACACCGTTGTGTGTGTCAATCTGCTCGATGAGGCTAAGCGAAAGGGAATAAGAATTGACCTTGCCAAACTCGAAGCATTGCTCGGAGTACCTGTTGTCGGCACAAATGCAAGGAAGGGTGAGGGGCTTGAAGAGCTGATACAGGCGGTCACAAAAGCAAGCGGTTTATCCAGCCCGCCAACGCCGATAAGATATCCCGCCGCGATAGAAGAAGCGGCAGAAGTGCTGTGCAAGGAAATTGAAAGTCTTGACGGTCTGACCGTAAGCCCGCGATGGGCCGCTCTGAGAATTATTGAGGGTGAGGACTTTGCAATCAAACGGTTGACAGAGGGACGTTCGGAAGAAATCTGCCATGCGATAGAGCATGCAAAAGCAGAGGCTATAACAACACTCGAGCGCTATGGGTACAGCGAAAATACAGTGAGAGATAAGATTGCCGGTGCCGCTGTTATGAGAGCGCAGGATATTGCCGCTGAATGCTGTTCTCAGCCTGAGGGGCGTAAAAAGAATCACGACCGTACCCTTGACAGGCTGTTCATGGGCAGGGGCGGCGTTGTTACCATGCTGCTGATGCTGATTTTTATTTTTTGGCTGACTATAACGGGAGCGAACTACCCTTCACAGCTTTTGTCAGAAATGTTCACCGCCGCCGGAAATAAACTTCACGCGCTGCTTGAAGCCGCAGGAAGTCCCGCTCCCTTGACAGGCGCCCTCATGGACGGCGTATACCGTGTGCTGACCTGGGTGGTTTCAGTCATGCTTCCACCGATGGCGATTTTCTTTCCGCTTTTCACGCTTCTTGAGGACTTCGGATATCTTCCGCGAGTGGCATTCAATCTTGACCACAGCTTTCAAAAAGCAGGGGCATGCGGCAAACAGGCGTTGACAATGTGCATGGGATTCGGGTGCAACGCAGCGGGAGTTACAGGCTGTCGGATCATCGACTCGCCCAGGGAACGGCTGATTGCGGCTGTGACAAACAACTTTGTACCCTGCAACGGGCGCTTCCCAACAATCATATCCATAATATCCATGTTCTTCTTGGGAAGCATTGCCGCTCCGCTCGACTCGGTTCTATCCGCCGTACTTCTCGCGCTGCTGATAGCGCTTGCTGTCGGGATAACCTTTGCCGTGTCACGCCTGCTGTCTAAAACCATTTTGAAGGGCATCCCCTCCTCCTTCACCCTCGAACTGCCGCCATACCGCAGACCGCAGATAGGCAAGGTCATTATACGTTCAATCTTTGACCGCACCCTTTTCGTCCTCGGACGCGCCGCAGCGGTTGCCGCACCCGCAGGTCTGCTGATATGGCTGACAGCGAACATATATATCGGCGGTGAGAGCATATTTGCTCACTGTGCAGGGTTTCTTGACCCCGCCGCGCGGCTTTTCGGGATGGACGGCATAATTCTTCTGGCTTTTATCTTAGGTTTTCCGGCAAATGAGACCGTGCTGCCGATAATACTCATGGGATATCTGGCGACCGGCACGCTGACTGAACTCGGCAGCACCGAAGTTATGCGTGAGCTGCTGACCGCAAACGGGTGGACTTGGGTGACAGCGGTTTGCGTCATTCTGTTTTCACTCTTTCACTGGCCGTGTTCAACAACCTGCATAACAATCAAAAAGGAAACCGGCAGTCTCAGATGGGCGCTTCTCTCCGTTGCTCTGCCGACTGCCGTAGGACTCGCAATATGCTTCATTGTCAACCAAACTTCTAATCTTCTGTCGCTCATATGAACCGTTTCGTTATTTCCTCATAAAAATCCGTATACCCGACCTGAAAACAGGCCGGGTATACGGATTTAAAAATAGTGGGAACAGAGGTAAATATGAATATAAAATTAGGGAGCTTTGCTGTTGGCAATCAAAATGCCGAAGATATTCGGCGCTATATTAAGCGAACTCAACACATTATATATAATTTGGTATATGATATCGCTGTTTATTGAAAGTTGCAATATTCGATGCATTTTCGTTCAATATTTCTGCATATTCGCAGTTTATTTTTTACATGTAAAATTATTTTACAAAAAACAAGCATATTTTTGTGCATTATTAATTCTTATTGCTCATAAAACTCGTTGACTTTTTTCTCGTACAGTGATATCATTTTTGTGTATAAATACTCTTTTTTGTCTTATATTGTTGGTAATCAAGGTGAGTTTTATGAACGTATGCATTTGCGATGATGACGAAACTATTCACGAACGAATAAAATTTTTGCTAAAATCATTCTACAACACAGAAACACCGATTGATGTCAGAGATACCTCTTCAGGGGAGGAGCTTTTAGCTCGCTGTTCTTCAGGGGAATCTTTTGACATTATTTTTTTAGATGTTGAAATGGGCGCCATGAACGGAATCCAGACCGCTGAGATCATCAGAAAAACAGATCCGAACGCCATTATCATATTTGTTTCAAGCTATTCAAACTATGTCTTTGACGCTTTTCGTTTTGAGGCATTGCACTTCATTGTTAAACCGATTAAAACCTCTGAATTTGAGGATGTGTTCAGACGAGCAATAAACAAATATAAAAGCACACACTCAACCATAAATTTAAAATGGCAAAACGAGCGTTATACAATAAACATCAGCGACATCACTTATATCGAGGGATACAGACGGCACATAACAGTACATACACCCGATGAGTCCTACGAGGCGGTCGGCAAAATTTCGGACATCGAAAATGAATTGAGCCCTCTCGGTTTTATAAGAGTACACCAGGGTTTTATCGTCAACATGGACCGCATTAAACGTTTTGATGCCAACGATGTGATTTTGCAGGACGACTCCAGAATAATGATAAGCGTTCGGAAACACACGGAAGCCCTGAAGGCATACGATAACTATATTCAAAAATGGAAGTGGTAAAATGGCAAGATATCTTATCAATCTTTTGAGCATCTGTTTTGAGATATATATTGCTAACAGATTTTTTATGCAGTTTAGCAAACGCAGAATTTCGCCGAAGTTGTTTTGGACACTGAATATAGTTTTTGCCGCTCTCCATTTTTTAAGCAACAATATTTTCCTGTCAAAATCATATCTGGTAATGATTTTTTCGCTGCTCTTATTTTTCATGGTCTCACTCCTCTACGACATCAAGATGCAGATAAGAGTGTTCACCAGCATCTTTTTGTTTGTCGTCTTTGCCGTTTCTGAGGTCTGCGTGGCAATGCTTTCCACATCATTGCTCAAGGTGGATTTGTCATACACTCAGTCGGACATATTCATCTTTACGATATGTGTAATCCTGTCAAAATTTCTCGCGTTCGCTATTTTACAGATCTTGCGGTTTAAAAACAAAAAGAACGGCAACTGGCTCTCAGTATCACTTGCTTTTAAGGTTATTCCCCTTCCTCTTTCATCGTTTGTTATTCTTTTGCTTCTTTTTGGATGCTGTTACAGAATCAATGAACTGAATTTCCGTATTTTCACACTGGTAGCGGCTGTTTTGTTATCTCTTGCGAATATTCTTGTTCTTTACATAATAGACACCCAAAATGATTATATCGAAACCAAGGAACAGCTTTATTTTGTACAGAACCATCTTGAAAATCAGCTCGCTCACTATAACGAGCTATTCAGATATCAAAACGAGCTTCGCACCTTCCGGCATGATATAAAAAATCGTCTGCTCGCGATTCTGGGACTGCTGGAAAACAATAATACACAGGAAGCCATATCGTTAATAAAAAGTGATTTAAGCATGCTTAATGAGCATAACGGCAATATTGTCAACACCGGAAATCCGATTGTCGACGCTGTTGTTCAATCCAAGATGAGAATTGCTGAGAGCAAAAATATTGACATTGAAGTCTCAACCAAACTTTCGGAAAGCATCAAAATAGACGGGCTTGAATTGGGTGTGTTGGTCGGCAACGCACTTGATAATGCCATAGAGGCCACGGAGAAAGTCGATGCCGCATTGCGCAGTCCGATAAAACTAAATGCGATAACGGTGGATGATAATCTTTCTATGTCTGTCCGCAACCCGGTTAAGGACAATGTGAATACAAAACATTTGACTTCGAGCAAGGCGGACAAGCATAATCACGGCTACGGACTCAAAAGCATTGAATCAATTGTGCAAAAGCATAACGGCTGTGTCTCATTTTCATGCGAGGACAACATCTTTTCCATCGATATATACATGTCAAATACGCAAAAGCAGTGACACTTTTGCACTTTTTTTCAGCGTTTTTGCAATTATTATTTAAAATTCTACAGTTTGTGTTATTATTTGGACATGGGAAAAATCCCATGTCCAATTTTTTTTAAGGTTGATAGACATTGTATAAAAAAGCGTCAAAAAAAATCGCTGAAGCTCTGATTGGCAATAACGTCGTGAAGAGTGAGGACAGAGAGATATACGAATACGGGTTTGAGGTTTTAATCTCAACAGCTGTGAGTATACTGTCAATACTCATCATTTCAATAACGGCAAAAAAGGTTTTTGTCTCCGTGCTTTTTATGCTCGGATTTATGACCGCTCGGTTATGCTGCGGAGGTTATCATGCAAACCACCACCTGACCTGTCTGATGACAACGATTATAAACTATATTGTTTTTCTTGTTCTGACATATTTCCTCGGCAATTCATCTCTCAGCATTTTTACATTAGCCATCGCCGCAGCGTCTTTTATACTTGTTTTCATCTTCGCCCCTGTTGAGCATGAATACAATCCCCTCTCCCCTGCGGAAAAGAAAAGGCACCGTATCCGCAGCAGGCTGCTGGTTTCAATTTATCTGTGTTTGAGTGTTATCCTTATATTGAATGGTTTGTTCACGGATAAAATTTTCAGCATTGGATTCGGAATATTTTCCGTTGCCGTTTCACTGATAACAGCAAAAATTCAGTGCGCTCTCAAAAAGCGCATTGATAATAAAACCGCAAATAAAGTATCAGGCTACGAAAATCGTGCAGTCTGAACAACATAAAGGAGGTGCTTGCATGAAGAAGTTCCTTATGTCTTTCGGCAGCCTTCTGGCATCATTGGCATTGTTCATCGGCGTTGCTTCCGTCAACTCACCCAGCGTCATGTTCTACCATCAGCCTGAGGTCCCCGAGGCAATGAAGCAGTTCAAAAAATAAGTTTTGAAAAAACTGAAGAGAAAAGCGATGCAGATTTGACATGAATCCGCATCGCTTTTCGCAATTTAAAACAGGATTGGGGTTATCTATAAAAATAGGTAAAATCCTCCTCTGTGACAAAGGCCATCCCGGAACGAACCTTCAATCCGTCACTTTCAAAAATATTTGTGTTAAGAATGTCGTTTCGACAGTTTTTCAACCGTCAGAAAACAATCAGCACGCATGTAAAAGCAATTATATGATGATATTTGCTGTATGCTCATCATTCGTTGCTGACGTCAATATCATCTGTAAAATGAAATATTCATCAAAAAAAGATAATAACCAACTACTGTCCGTTGGTTATTAGCTTTACTTTTCAGAACGTTTCCGGCAGATTTTAAACATCCGCTGTGAGTGCGGATATATTTTTTTCAAACAGGTCAAAGAAATGTTCAACCACGGCTTTGTCCTGCTCGTTTCCTCTGACGCACATGGACATGGTGAGTTCTTTTCTCATAGAGGTGGCGGACAGGAGCACATACGGCTTATATTTGACCGCGCCGCTCATGAACCCGTCTGTCGGCTCATGCCCGTCAAGCGCAAGAGCTTCCACATCAAGAACTCCTATATTGCTCATGGCTATCAGCGGATTTGAATAACCGACCTTGATAATCTCCTCAGATACAGCGTGAGGCAATATCCTATATCCGAGAGACAGCAGCGGAAGCCCGTGAAGTCCCATAAATCTGTCACTCTTAAACCCGTTTGAAGAATTTATGACATATTCAAGCGTTTCAAAAATATCGCATCCCATACACGGCACACTGCACTGCATCCACGCTGTGTGATTTGTGACGCCCACATCACTGCTGTTCTTCATATGGCGGCGCAGATCAATAGCGCATGATATACAAATCTCCTCATTCTCATCGAAGCCGGCAAGCTCATATACAGAGCGGAAATATGCTGTCAAAAGCATATCATTGATTGTCGCTCCGTACTTTTTGCCCTGCGTCCGCAGCCTGTCGAAGACTTGCGCTGAAAGCTTTCGTTTTGCAATAAAGGATTTGTCCTTTATGCTATCCGGCGTCAGTGGAAATGCGTGCTTGTCCCGCTCGTTTATATTTCGGTAAAGTCTTTTTGCCATGCGCTTTTCAGCGGGTTGAAAATCCTTATACACACTCTCATAGGAGCGTGTTCCCGTGCGGATGCCAACGGGACTTTCGGCGTTCCTGACATATCTGCTGTAGTTTTCGCAGAGCGCCTTAAGGAAATATTTGAAATCTCCCCCGTCCATGCACATATGATTTTCCACTATGCAAAGGATCGATTTCCCGCCGTGATTGAAAACGGCGACTTTCATCTGAATTGCGCTGTCGGGCGGTATATATTGAACCAGAAACTCGTTAACGGTCTCCTCCAGCTCGTGCTCCTCCACATCTTTCACTGTCAGGATATCATCTATATGATAGTCGCAGACAGTCCAGTACGGATGGACATGATTATCAGTAAAAGAGGAATGAAGCACCGGTTCCTTTTCAAAGAAACAGATAAGCACGGTTTCCAGAGCCTCAATATCTATCTCAAAATCATAGTGCAGTTCAACATGAACCATTCGGTCATTGAAGTCCCGGAAGAGATAGTGCATTTTATCCCACAGCTCTGCATTCAGTTTTCGTTCCATGCTTCCATAACCTCCTTGTTCTGTTTTGAGTTTTTCCTGAGTGCGGCCAGAATAACCGCAAAATCCAGCAGAAGTGACAGCGGTATCATCATCCACGCCCTGCTCCATTGCAAAACGGAGGACGCGCACAAAATTATATAAAGCATTGCAGCTGTTGCGGGAATATAGATGAGAACGCTGACTATGGCGAACTTCTGCTTTGTCGCAACGGCATAAGTGCCGTCGCATATAAACATCAGAGCTATTCCGATGATAACAATAATCCAGCTTTTCGGGATGCGGAAAACTGCCATGCAAAGCAAAAATACGCTGACGGAAAACACCATTACACCGATTGCAAGAAACACTCTTGCCGCCGCATGGCGCCACCAGTTTCCTGAGGACAATCTCACCGTCAGGCGCAGCATCAGATAGAATACCCAAAGAAGTATTCCGTCAACCATCAGCACCCATGTCTGTGACCAGTTGGCGGTCGCAAAGCTTACTGACAGATATGCGACAACAAGCAAAATTATATAAGCCAAAGAGCCGACAATATTGACAATAAGTCCCCGCCTGTCTCTCTGCTTTCGTTTTTCCTTTTTCAGATACTGCTCATAATCGGAGCGCAAATCAGGATATTCGCTGATAACAAGGTCATTGATAACCCGTCTGTCCCGGAGTCCCGCGGCAGCGGCTCTGTTCGCACTTTCCGTCATCTCGTCAAGCTTTTGGCGCTTATATCTGTACAGTATCTTGTCCCCGCCCGAGTCCGGCAAGGATTGCTCAATATATTCAATAAAGCTGTCCATATGCTGCCTCTTTTCTTTTCGAACGCCTGTCCTTTTTTCTAAGCAGCCAATGATTAAATCGCACTCCGATTTAATTATTGGTTACATAAATTATAACACCGGGCAAAATCATTTTAAAGAAAGGCGCGGAAAAAAGGAGCTTGCTAATCATTCACACACATAAAACTTTGCGCATTGATCGGGAATTTTTTTATATATTTTTTATTTGTGTATGCACAGCTTGAAGTTTAGTCACTAACCGAACCGCAGGAAGTGTTTGATAAAAATGTACAGCCATGCCGGTATTAAAAAAGCCTTGCTTTTGACAGGCAAAGCCGCCTGTTTTTTTATTTGTTTTCTTTTATCCCTTTACCGAAAACGGCAATTTTAGAGAAGAGAGAATAATGAAAAGATAAAAGATAACAGAACAAAAAGAAATGCCAATCTTTTTTCAAAGATTGGCATTTCTTTTTGGCGGAGAGCAAGGGATTCGAACCCTCGAAGCCGTGTTTGCGGCTTACACGATTTCCAGTCGTGCTCCTTCGACCAACTCGGACAACTCTCCATTTAAAACGTGCCTCGGTCACAGGCACTTGCATATTATATCTAATTGCCCGGCAAAAATCAAGAGCTTTTTCAAAAAATATGTGCTGAAACCGTGTATTTACTCAGCAAAAATTGCACTTTTAATGTATAACAATCAGGCGGCATCCGTATCCACGGACGCCGCCTGAACCTTGAAATGTGAAATTACATCAGAGACCTGTAAAGCCGGGCTATCTCCTCAACGCTGGTGTCGCGCGGGTTGCCGGGTCTGCAGGCATCGTCATATGCCGACTGTGCAAGGAAATCAACATCCTCGGGCTTCACAATTTCCTTGAGATCCGCAGGAATTCCGACATCGAGCGAAAGCTGTCTGACTGCGTCTATCGCCGCCTTGCGATACTCCTCAACGCTCATGTTTTCGGTTCCCTCAACGCCCATTGCCTTGGCGATTGCTCGGTATCTCTCGCCTGTTGCGGGTGCGTTATACTCCATAACCGTCGGCAGGATAATAGCATTTGCCACGCCGTGAGGTGTGTCATAAAGAGCTCCGAGCGGATGAGCCATAGAGTGGACAATTCCGAGTCCGACATTTGAGAAGCCCATACCTGCGATATACTGACCGAGAGCCATACCCTCTCTGCCCTCAGGTGTGTTCTCAACCGCGCCGCGAAGATTCTTGGAGATTATTTCGATTGCTTTGAGATGGAACATATCGCTCATCTCCCACGCGCCCTTTGTGATATAGCCCTCTATGGCGTGGGTGAGAGCATCCATGCCTGTTGCGGCTGTGAGACCCTTGGGCATTGATGACATCATATCCGGATCAACAACCGCGACAACAGGGATATCATGGACATCGACACAGACCATCTTGCGGTTCTTCTCGGAATCGGTGATAACATAGTTGATGGTTACCTCTGCCGCTGTGCCCGCCGTTGTGGGAACGGCAATTATCGGCACGCACTTGTTCTTTGTGGGTGCAACGCCCTCAAGACTTCTGACATCGGCAAACTCAGGATTCGCAATGACGATGCCAACGGCCTTTGCTGTATCCATTGAGGAGCCTCCGCCGATGGCCACGATGCAGTCCGCCCCGCTTGCCTTGAAGGCCGCAACGCCAGCCTGAACATTTTCAATTGTGGGATTCGCCTTTATCTCGCTGAAAATCTCATAGGGGATTCCCGCGTTGTCAAGAACATCGGTGACTTTCTTTGAAACGCCGAACCTTATCAAATCCGGGTCGGAGGCAACAAACGCTTTTTTGAAGCCTCTTGCCTTGATTTCATCCGCCACCGCACTGACTGCGCCTGAGCCGTGATAAGATGTTTCGTTAAGTACAAATCTGTTATACATGATTATCGCTCCTTGTTTTATTGATAAATTTTTATCGTTTTTATATTAGACCTAAAATATAAACACATAGTAATCTATATTTAAAGAAATTATTAATTAATAAGCTCTTTTAAAGCTCTTTGGGAATTGGTCTGTCTTTAAAATAGAATTCGCGGTCACGTTCACTGACTTGACGGAGAACGCTGCACGGATTTCCGACTGCGACGACGTTCGGCGGGATATCCCTTGTGACCACACTGCCCGCACCTATCACGGTGTTGTCGCCTATCGTGACACCCGGAGTGATTACGGCACCCGCACCTATCCGGCAGTTTCTGCCTATCCTGACCGGAAAGTTATACTGATATGTAAGCTCACGCAGACGGGCGTCTATCGGATGACCGGCTGTTGCCACGGTTACATTCGGACCGAACATCGTATAATCGCCGACATATATGTGAGTATCATCCACAAGCGTGAGGTTAAAGTTTGCATAAACACCTTTTCCGAAATGGACATTATGCCCGCCCCAGTTTGCATGAAGCGGCGGCTCAATATAGCAGTTTTCACAGATTTGAGCAAATATCTCTCTGAGCATTTCAGCCCGCTTTTCAAGCTCGCTCGGACGTGTGTTGTTAAAGTCATAGAGCTTATCAAGGCACCGAAGCTGCTCACGCATTATCTCCTCATCACCGGGGAGATACAGATCGCCGCTGTGCATTTTTTCCTTTTCAGTCAATGCTCAGTCTCCTTTCGGTCAAATTTTATCAAAATTATTATCATGCATTATTTTTCAATACAATTATGTATTGTTTATTAAAGATTTTCTATCAACAGCCTCTGTAAATTTTTCAATAAAAAATGTAAGCACCGGCACAAGCCGATGCTTCAGCGTTTCGAAAAAGTATTTTTCGAAACGCCGGAGACTGTTGAAAAAGCCACGAAGCCAAGTGAGCCGCACTCGTCGGCGTACAGAGGTACGGCAGAGTGCGGCTCGCGCAGGAAGTCAAAGTGCAGTATTATCAATAGCTTTAAACCGATACCAATCAAAAACCGAGAGAAAAACTTCAAATCACAGAAAGACTCTTTTGTGAAAAATGTCGTGCTTTGATGGTTCGGGGAGTTTTGCGACAGTCCGGAGCACCGGCATAAGCCGATGCTTTTGACACCTTGTGTCACACAATTCCGTTTTTCTGATACTCATGGAGCATGTCGAGAAATTTTGCGGCGTGCTCGCCCTCCTGAACCGCGAAGTCGGCAAATATCTGCGCCGCCTGCTTGTCATCCTCGATATCATGTGAATAATTTTCAAAATCACGCACAAGCTCCATTGAGTTCTGCCACGCACGCAGCACCTTGTCTCTGGTTGTCACTTTGAGTTCGTGTTCTCTGTATTTTCCCATTACCGCTAATCTCCTTTTTTATTTTTGTGTTTCAGATCCCCTGTGGCGGGGTTGTCAAGCAGTCCGCCCTCAAGCCCGCCGCCTACAACAAGCACATCCGTGCTGATGTCACTGTTCAGCTCGTCAAAATGAGGGAGTTCGGTTTGTGCGCTCCATACTGAAATCATTTTTATCACCTCAGCAACAGTTGAGGATTGCGTCTTAGATTTAATCAACTGTTACCTGATATAGAGTTCCCAGAAATGACATGGAATCTTCTGAATAAAAGCGGAAGTTTTTTCTAACAATAACATTGAGAAAAGGAAATTCTCAAAAAACTATCGGGAGGAGCGCAAAGAATGCAGCTTTCGCAGAAAGAAATGGATTTATTAAAGGATTTGAAGGGTCAGGAAAAGCTCTGTGTGGAAAAATATTCACAGCACGCACAAGCCGCACGTGACAGCCAGCTAAAACAGCTTTTGAATGATATCGGAAGCGTTGAGCAGAGGCACCTTGACACGATAACGCAGATGGAAAAAGGAACGGTTCCTCAGACCTCTCAGCAAAGCGGTCAAAAGCCCACAGGCGGTTTCACAGCAACCTATACAATGGGCGACAATGAGGACAAGAAAAATGACTGCTATATCTGTTCTGACCTTCTCGCGACCGAAAAGCATGTTTCCTCACTCTATGACACCTGCATTTTTGAGTTCAAGGACGAGCAGCTGCGCACAACACTCAATCATATTCAGAGTGAGGAACAGGAGCACGGTAAACTGATATACGACTATATGTCGAAAAACAATATGTATTCATAAGCAAAAATCCCCGGCTGAGCCGGGGATTTTAACTTAAAGCTCTATAAAGTTTGTTTCCCTGCCGCTCATGCTGTGTTCGGTGACGGTCAGGCACACGGTTTTTATCTCCTGCGGTTTGAGGTCAACCTCAAAACCGCACTTGAAATCACGCAGACTTATTTTGACATGACTGCTTATTCCCGCTGTCTCATAAAGACGTACCACGGTACCCTCGCCGTCATATTCGCCCTTGACGACTTCAACGATACAGTTCGGCTCGGAAATCTCCACCGCGCTGTGAGAGGTTGAAAGCTCACCGCCGTGGTGAGTCTCACGCACTGTGAGGACAGGCTGGTTGAGCAGGTTTGCGACCTTCACCACATCGGCTATTCCGCCGTTTTCAAAAGGCATGAGGACATAGCTGAAGAACTGCTCTCCCTGATCCTGAAACTCCATTTTGTCATCACGTACTCCGTAGTGGTCGGCAAAGCCGCAGCCCCTTGCCGCCGCCATGCGGATATCATTATCCTTGATATCAAAGGAATACTTACTGTCATTAAGCAGAGCCACACCGGAACCGTCCTCATTTTCCACAGCTACCCACTTGTGCGCCGGCTGCTCTATGCCGTCCGCCGTCTTTCTGATAAATCCGTAAGGCATGGAATAGACCGCCTCGGTGTTTTTGACATTGACCGGGAAAGACATTTTCAGAATCTTGAGCTGCTCCGCAAAATTCAGCTTGCAGCGAACCTCAATATTCTTTGATCCGCTTCTGAGCGAGAAGTCCTGAATGAGCTGAGAATTTCCGTATTTCTGCGTCACGCGCATTGTCACACGCAGGGGGCCGCACTCCGTGACCTCAAGCTTCGCATCGCAGAAAGCGCCTATCTCATTTCTGAACTCAAAAATATTATGCGACCATGTATCGGGCTTGTAATCCTCGATAACAACGGGTCTTGCAAGCGGTTTCGCGGCATATTCCGCACCGCTGACCTTATCCTTATAGGAGGTCACATAGCCCGTAAACGGATCGAATTTGACGCTGACAAGCTCGTTTTCAATGAAGTCCGCTCCGGCTGAGAGAGAAGACTGCGTCTGAGGCTGCTCCTCCCTGTAATATATATAGTATGTTGACCAGCCGAATGCGGGTATATCGGCGATTATCATTGTATCGTAATTGTCATCACCGTTCGTGCGCTCCGCCCTGACAATTTGGAACGGTACGGGTCTGCCCTCACTGTCGCAGACGCTTTTTGCCACGTTGGACATATAGACCTTGGCGCTGACCGGAAATGAATGGGGATTGAAGAACACATACGGCGCACCCTCTCCGTTGTCACGGAACTTCTCCTTACCGTCCTGCTTGCCGGGCTTTGTGAACAGCTCCTCGGTGTTCACCCGCCACGAGAGACGCTGAATGGCAAAGTTGCCTACCTCCCACGCAGTATCCCTCGCCGCACCGAAGGAATTTGCCGCCTCCTCGTAGGCGCTCCTTATTGAGCAGCCGGCGAGGATATCATGGAACTGATTGAAAAGAACCTTTTCCCAAGCTGTCTGAAGTTCCTTTGTTCTGAGCTTGGTGCCGGTGAGAACATGTGAAAGCCAGTCAAATTTTTCGGCGGTGAGAAGCTCATTTTCAGCTCTTCTGTTGAGTCTTTTTATGTTGCTGTTCGCCACATAGCAGCCGCTTGCATGGTGCTGAAGGTCGGTGGACACCACGGGAAGCGTCTCGATATCGATGGCGGCTCTCAGGCATTCGAAGAACTCAGTCGGTCCCGAAAAAGCTATCTCTCCTCCGCTCTCACCGACTACGCGGGAGAGTGTCTCCATAGCACGGATAGTCGGCCCGCCGCCGTGATTGCCGACACCGAAGAAACTCATAACGGGCTGCTCTATCTCATCGGATATTTTCTCCGACTCTCTGACCTTTGCCTCGTAGCAGTCTATATCTGCATACTGAGGATATACGTCGGAGGGAAAACCGTCATCCGCATAGCCGAGGGGAATCCTGAAGGTCGGTATGCGTGTGCCGTCCGGAGACTCCCACAAAAACGTACCTGTCGGCAGCTCCGGATTTTCGCTCTTGCTCGGACGCATGAACACATATGCGCTCATTCCGCCGTTTTTGAGAAGCTGCGGCATCATTCCGTTGTGACCGAAGGAGTCCACGTTATAGCCGTATTCGGCTTTTTTGCCCGTGGTCTCAAGCAAGAAGCGCTGGGAATAGAGCATATGTCTTGCAAAAGCCTCTCCCGAGGGCATATTGCAGTCGGGCTGAACCCACATTCCGCCCGCTATATCCCATTTTCCGTCCTTGATTTTCTGCTTTATCTCCTCGAACATTTCCGGCTCGTTCTGAGCTATCCACTTATAATAGCTGATTGCCGCGGATGTGAAAATATAGTCGGGATATTCCTTCATGCGCTCAAGCGCCGAAAGGTAGGTGGATTTTATCTCGGCATAGCCCTCGGTTCTGCGCCAGAGCCACACCGGGTCAATGTGCGCGTTGCCTATCAGAAAAATTTTTTTATCCATAATCATCACCTAAAATTTTTATTTTGATATAAATTTTAATTACAAAATTCCGTTATACTTAGCCCAGCCGCAGAAAACCTCAATGGCCTTGAGGCGCTGCGCATTGAGATTGTGTGTGCCTCTGGTGTACCAGTTCATCGGTGCGCCCAACAGGCTTGCGAGATATTTTGCGGATGCGCAGAAGCCTTCTCCGATAGCGTCGTCAAGCAGACAGATATGCTCATGGGTACGCCTTGCCGCCTCCATATCACCCTCGGTAAACTCTTTCCACATCTTGACGAAAAGCGGTGTGCCGCAGGTTGTCGGAGTTGCGACAACTCCCCTTGCGCCCGCTTCGTATGCCTCATAGAGATACGGGATATTCGCCTGAAGCACGTTGGAGTCACCCTGAACTGCTATTTTCTCCTTAATCATAGGCATGCGGCAAGTTGTGTCCTTAATACCGACAAACTTGCCGGACTGTGCAAGCTTTCCATAGACCTCTGCAGGCATGAGGTGCGGCTGGAGACCGGGAAACTCATAGAGAAGAACCGGCAGCTCAGTGTGGGAGGCAAGCTCCATAAGGTATGTATAAAGTCTTTCCGGGTCATCACCGTAGCCCTTGGTGACAAAGACAAGTCCTCTGACTCCGGTATCCTCCATAGCCTTGACCTCATCTATCTGGGCATACCAGGACGGTTCAAGATTGGCCGTTGCAAAGACGGGAATGCCGCCCGCTCTCTTCACCGCGAGAGAGGCCAGTTTCAGCCTTTCATCGGCTTTAAGAGTGCTCATCTCGGAGGAACCGCACACTGCGAACAGATGCTGAGGAGCAAAAGACGCCTGCCACTCGACATAGTTTTCATACGCTTTGTAATCAATGCTTCTGTCCTCGTTAAACGGGGTGAGCAGCAGAGAATACACACCTGCGAATTCATTATAAGACTGCATATTAACAAGCTCCTTTCAAAGCTTTAATTTTCCTCGGTTTCCTTTATAAGCTTGTGATAGCGTGCAAACCAATAGGGCAGAAGGAACATGGTTCCGTCCTCCGCGCTGGCGGAATCTCCACCGTCAATGCGGAACGGATTGGCATCATATTTGCAAAGCGGACGCTCATCATAAGGCAGCGGCTCTTTAAGCTGCGGCGGCTCCCCCCACTGCTCCTGTTCGGTGTCGAGAACCAGCCCCTTGCGGTTGCTGTTGACCGTCTTATAACGGATGAGTGAGAGAGGCATCTCCCTCATGCTCTGAACCGCCGCCTCAAGGTCGCAGTAAAGGCCCGTGTAAGCGCCGTACATAAAGTTCCAAAGCGGGGTGCGCTCAATTTTCTCATAGTTCCAATGGTGGGTCATACCCATGAGCAAAAGCCGGCGGACGCCCTCATTTTTTTCAAGCCTCAGAAGAGTGCTCGAAGCGAGGAAGCCCAGGTTGTCATCGATATGTGTGACATGACCGTCGGGAACCTTGTGCTGCGCGATATTTATCGCATAGTGGTGCTTTGTGATAAGCTCTTTGTAAACAGCGTCATATTCATCGCTGCCCGAGATATGATAAGCCACTTTCAGGAATGCCAGAATCTCCAGCGAGTTCACGCCCTTTTCCCAAACCCACTTGTCACTGTGGTTGAGATCGAGCGGATTCCAGTTTGCCCATGTGGTCGGCTCGCCGTCGCAGTCGCAGAGTCTGAAATCGTTAGCGAGAATGTGATCAACAATTCCGCAGAGCCCGCGGCGTATTTCAGCCTTTTCCTCCTCATCGGCGCACATATCGTAAAAGAGCGAAAGCGCAAAGAAGTGACCCGTCATCTCATCGGACGATGTCTCGCCTTTCCACTCGCAGGAACCGTCCTGTGAAAGATGCCATTCGGGATTTCCGTTTCCGTAGCCCTTTTCACCCTCTCTCCTTATCGCACGGGCTGTAAATCCCGGAATACCCGTTATATCCATAAGATATATAAGCGCGCGCATTGAGCGCTTCGCAAGCTCGAGAGCTTCCCTATCTCCTGTCACGGCATAGCGGTAAGTCTGCGCCGCAAGATAATTTGCGGTCCACAGACCGTCATTGTCGGATATTTCCACGCTTGAAACTGACAGGTCATCGTTTTCCACATTTCTGACAACCGTCACATAACCGTCACGCACATGATATTTTTCAACCGTCTCCTGATAATAATCCGCCTTTTCCCGAAGTGTCATCATGCGGGAGGTTATTCTGCTCAGGCCCTTTGATGTGGCCGCCCAGAAAGTATCGCCAAAAGCGGAGACCGCGACATCACGCACCAATGTGTCCGGCAACCAGCGGTAAGCGCCGAAATATTTTATCAGTCCATCCTGCTGATATATCACTCCGCAGTCGCTCGCCATATAGCGGCAGCCTGTGTTATCTGTCTTTATTGTATATATCTTCTCCTTGGGAAGCATTCCGATAACGGAGCTGTCAACCCAATAGCTGTTCTCATCATACAGGCACAAGCCCTCATCGGTTGCGAGCCAGAGATAGCCCAGCTCATCAAACACAATGTCGTTTATGCTGCACTCAGGCATACCGCTGAACATGGGAAGTATGCCCTTCCAATGGCGGCGCTTGCCCGCCATTGCAAGCAGCGAACTCTCGGTGAGCACATAGACAGAATCCCCGAAGGCGGCAACCTTTTTGCCTGCCCCGTCAAGTTCCATATCGAACACCCATTCACCGTTTGAAAGCTTGTATAGGCTCGTTTCGGTTATAAGATAAGTCCTGTCCGCGCAGGAGGCAACATCCACAGCCTCGCCGTCAAGCTCTTGAATCTTTTTGACCTTGTTGTTTTTGCAGGCATAAACCGCGTTCCCGCAAGCAGTCCAGACGATTCCGGCTCTGTCCGCACAAAGAAACTTTACGGCACTGTCCTTATGTTGTCTGTCAAGTGTCACGGGGACAAATTTTTCCCCGTTGAAAAACGCGAGTCCTTTTGAGGTGCCCGCCCAGAGAGTTCCCTCACCGTCATACTCAACGCACAAAACATCGTCACAAGGCAAGCCCTGCTCGGCTCCGAATAAGGTTTTTGTTCGCTGTGTAAATTTGCCCGAGCTGTAACAGCTATCGGTTATTCTCATATAAATATCCTCCGATTATTTTTGTCAATTAAGTATAAGTTAATTTATGGTAAATTGCAATAGTTTTTGCCGCAGGGAGGCAACTAAACTGTATTTTTTTGAACAATAACGATGCTTTTTCTTGACTTTTTCCGCAAAACCGCTACCATTAAAATGATTCATTTTTCAAAAGGGGTGATCTTATGGCCAATCTTAAAGAACACGGACTGATTGTCTCCTGTCAAGCTGTCAAAGGAGAACCGCTCTACGGGCTGCACATGATGGGGCATTTCGCACGGGCTGCAGTGCTCGGAGGAGCCAGCGGTATCCGTGCAAACTATGTTGAGGACATAAATGAGATAACCGAACAGGTGGACGTGCCTGTTATCGGGATTATAAAGGAAATATACGATGGATCGGATGTCTACATAACTCCGACGCTTAAGGAGGTTAAAGCACTGCTCACGACAAAGTGCAGCGTCATAGCCTTTGACGCCACTGACAGAGCACGCCCGAACGGTGAAAAACTTGAGGACCTCATAGGATATATTCGGGAAAACGCGCCGCACGTTGAGATAATGGCGGACTGCTCAACCTATGAGGAAGCCAAGCATGCCGATGAGCTGGGATTCGACTATATAGGCTCCACAATGAGGGGCTACACGGAATATACGAAAGGTATACAAATCCCCGACTATGAGCTTTTGGAGAAGATGGTTCAGACCCTCAACGCCAAAATCGTTGCCGAGGGCGGCATATGGGAGGTCGGTCAGCTCGAGAGGGTGCTCAGAACCGGTGTCTACACCGTCGTCATCGGCAGCGCAGTCACCCGCCCGATGGATATCACAAAGCACTTTATGAAAGCGTTCGGAGAAAAGGCATGAAACACATCGGCTTAGATATAGGCGGAACCTCGATAAAGGGTGTTGTTGCGGACGGGACTGTTATAACCGCTCAGACAAAGGTGCCCACAGACATCAGCCTCGGCATCAAGAGCATAACCGAGTCCATTTTCAGAGCGGTTGAGGAGCTTCTGCCTTTTGCGGACAGCGGCTCGGGCATAGGAATAGGCAGTGCCGGAGACATTGACCCGTTTCTCGGAAAGGTTATATACGCCACCGAAAATCTGCCCGGCTTTACCGGCTTTGAAATCAAAAAAACAGTTGAGGAGCGCTTCGGCAGACGGGTCTGTGTTGTCAACGACGCTGTTGCCGCTTTTATAGGCGAGATGAAATTCGGCGCGGCGGAGGGTTGCCGCGACTGTGTCATGCTGACCCTCGGCACAGGTCTGGGCGGAGGCATATCCGTCAACGGAAAGATACTGCTCGGCTCGGGATTCAGAGGCGCACGCATCGGTCACATTCCCCTGCACCCAGGCGGCAGACCATGCACCTGCGGGCTTTATGGCTGTGCGGAACAGTATGTTTCGGCCACAGGGCTTATAAAAACCGCGCACGAGTGCGGCTGCAACAGCTCCGACTGCGAAGAAATATTCAGACTTGCCGCACAGGGTATAGACGAATATAACAAAGCTCTGCGCATATTCATTGAGGATATGTGTGCGGTGATACGCACTGTCCGATGCATTTTTGACCCCGAGTGCATTGTGCTCGGCGGAGGACTGGCGGAACTGAAAGAGTATTGGTGGACAAATCTCCTGAATTGTTTGCCCGCAGACTCGACGCAGCTCCTCCGCCCCGCCAGGCTCGGCAACACCGCCGGAAGTCTCAGCGCCGCACACCTTCTTGAAGACGATTCCTTATTAAAATAAACCACAGACCGCCGTAATCCGCACGGCGGTCTGTCCGGTCTAAAGGGCTGTCAGCATACCAAAAATCCCGTTTCATTTGCCTCATAAATAAAAATTGATATTTTTTTATCTATTTGCATGTTTTAATTCCTTAATTTAATTTAATGCATATTATTTTTGTGCTAAAATATAGTTGCCAATATGAAAAAATTTTCAGGAAAGGCGGATTTATATGGAATACAAAATGCACCTTACTCCCGAAGAGGAAGATATCCTCAACGGCAGCAAGGGCGAAACCATGGCAAAGGTCATGAAAACTCTCGTACTCTACGGAGACGCGTTCGGCGCGACAAAGATGGTGCCCGTTGAGAGCAAGATGGGTCATCTGGTCACAAGCTTCGGTCTCAAGGTCATGAAGCCCGTTTACAGCCTCATGGATCAGCTTATTGAAGGCGGCGCCCTCTCTGCACAGAAGTTTTCTGTTGACCCCAAGCCGCTTGACCCCAATGTCCCCGCAAACCTTCTCCAGAAGCTGGTATTCAACAAGTTCATGTACAGCATGCAGGACAGCTATGACGCTCAGCTTTCAAAGCTCGGACTTATTGACGACAAGTCCTATACCTGCACCTGCTACATGGACGAAGTCGGCAACATCCCCAACAAGGGTGAGGTTCTTTCATGGGCTGAGTCCTCTGCTGTTGTCTACGCCAACTCCGTGCTCGGAGCACGCTGCAACAGAAACTCCGGAATCATCGAGCTGTTCGGTTCAATAGTCGGCAGAGTCCCCTATTTCGGTCTTGTCACAGATGAGGGAAGAAAGGCCACCTGGATAGTCGAGGTCAAAACGACCAAAAAACCCGAGGCTCAGATTCTCGGTTCTGCCATCGGCATGAAGGTCATGGAGGATGTCCCCTACATCAAGGGTCTTGACAAGTGGCTCGGCACTGAGCTTGACGGCGATACTAAGGCCTATCTCAAGGACTTCGGCGCGGCAACCGCCTCAAACGGCGCTGTCGGTCTCTATCACATTGAGAATCTTACCCCTGAGGCGGTTGAATCGGGCGAATCTCTCATAGCAGAGGGCGCTAAGGTCTATGTTGTTGACGATGCGGAGCTTGAAAGAGTTGAAGCCGGCTACCCCATCATGTGGAAAGACAAGAACGCAACACCCAAGCTTTGCTTCGTGGGCTGCCCGCACCTCTCACACGCTCAGCTCGTTGAGTGGACGGATAAGGTTACAGAAGGGCTTAAAAAGAACGGTCTGAAGAAAGTTTCCATTCCCACCGTATTCACCGCCGCCCCGGCAGTTGTTGAGGCTTTCAACAAGACCCCCTATGCCGAAAAGCTCAAGGCGACCAGCGTTATCCTCAGCTACATATGCCCTCTGATGTATATGAACAACCCGCTGTGCAAAAAGATGCCGGTTATCACAAACTCCAACAAGCTCAGAACCTACACCACCGCGCGCTACTACAAGAGCGAAGAAATTCTTGATATAATCACAAAGGAGGCAAAGTAAGATGAAACAGTTCAAAGGACGTCCTGTTGTCGCAGGAACATGCACCGCCAAGGCTCTGGTTTCTCACGGCGGTTTCAACACCCTTGCCTCGTTCCAGAATGCTCTTCAGTTCGGTGATAAGGAGGCGAAGTGCGGCGACCAGAACAATGCCGACCTCTACGGCAAGCCCATGGTCGGCACAGCGCTCTGCCTTCCTCAGACCATCGGTTCAACAACCGGCGGCATGGTTCTCTACTGCGCCAACGAGATGAAGAGAAACCCCGCCTGCATGCTCTTCTCAGAACACATCGACTCCCTCGCGGCTGCGGGAGCTGTTCTCGGCGCTGTCTGGACAGATTCGCCGATAGTGACCGTTGACTGCCTCGGGCAGGAATTTCTCGACTATGTTAAGGACGGCATGAACGTCACCGTTTCAGAGGACGGAACCGTCACGGTAGACTAACAAGCGTAAATCTGCCGCCGTGGATATTTACCGTCTTCGGCGGCAAATCTTTTTTTGAGAAATCTTGTTATAAGGCTTGACATGCGACAATATATTTGCTAAAATAATTGCCGTCGCAGATTGGCGGCACACTTGTGCGGGTGTAGTTCAATGGTAGAATTCCAGCCTTCCAAGCTGGTTACGTGGGTTCGATTCCCATCACCCGCTCCATTTTTTTGCGCTTGTAGCTCAGGTGGATAGAGCAACTGCCTTCTAAGCAGTGGGTCAGGGGTTCGAGTCCCTTCAAGCGCGCCAAGCGCTTGCGGGCATATCTTTCAGGCTATGTCCGCAACGCGAAGATTTGGTGGATATAGCTCAGTTGGTTAGAGTGCCAGGTTGTGGCCCTGGAGGTCGTCGGTTCGAATCCGATTATCCACCCCACTTTCCAAGAACCCACGCAAGGCTTTTCGCTTTGCGTATTTTTATAACCGGATATATTTTGGGGTGTAGCCAAGGGGTAAGGCAACGGACTTTGACTCCGTCATCCGCTGGTTCAAATCCAGCCATCCCAGCCACGAAAAATCCCACATTTGTCTACCGGACAAATGTGGGATTTTTCGAACGAA